>Ga0194123_10000363_pt1 | contig 86793 bp, 54 predicted proteins | sample TA2MahsurfametaG_5_FD_155479 | JGI IMG/M metagenome (GOLD analysis project Ga0194123, IMG submission 155479) | Freshwater microbial communities from Lake Tanganyika, Tanzania - TA2015023 Mahale A surface | ecosystem: Environmental > Aquatic > Freshwater > Lake | place: Tanzania: Lake Tanganyika... | reverse complement strand
TCTGTCCACTCGACCTCCCCACCGGAGAGTTCGCGGACCTTCTGGATGATGGCGTAGCCGTAGCTTTCGCCGGCCTGGAGGATGCCGAGGACGATGGCGCTGGCGGAGGCGGCGTTGAGGTCTTTGCTGATCTTCATGATGCTACTATGCATCGCAGTTCAATGCATGAAAGTCCTGGGTCTCAGATTTTTGAATTTTTTTGGTGCTGTCCGGAAACTCTGGAGGAGTCCTGCGCCGAGGGATTTGGGGAATAACCACGGCAGAGGAGAACGGCGCAGCCGCTGAAGCCAACTGTAGCGGCCGAGCCAACGCCGGTCAGGACACACAACTTCAAGAGGACGTCTGAACCCAAAGCCCTCGAAGACCGTGGCGCGAATGGCCCCTGCCCGGCTGCAGGCTGGCCGGACGCGGGTGGGTCCGTTAGCCTGTGCCCATGTTCAGCGAACTCGCCCGGGCGGTGGCCCATGGCCAGGAACTGGGCCCGGAAGGCATGCCCGGGCTCGTCGATGCCCTGGGGGATGCGGCGCAACCGGTGGGTGAACGGGCCGATTTCCTGATCGCCTGGGCCATCCGCGGCGAGACGCCGGCCGAGGTGGCGGCGCTGGCCTCCGAATTGCGCAACCGCTCGGTGGCGGTGCCGCTGAGCGAGTCGTTCCGCCAGTCGCGGGAAATCCTCGATGTCTGCGGCACCGGTGGCGACCGGCTCAACACCTTCAACATCTCCACCACCGTGGCGCTGGTCTGCGCGGCGGCAGGCGTCCCCGTGGCCAAGCACGGCAACCGGGCCATCACCTCCAAGTCGGGCAGCGCCGACGTGCTCGAAGCGCTAGGAATCCGGGTGGATTTGTCCCCGGAGGCGGCGGCCCGGGCCATCGAGGAGGTGCACTTCGCCTTCCTCTTCGCCCCGCGCTTCCACCCGGCCTTCAAGGGCATCGCCCCGGTGCGGGCCCTCTGCGCCGAACGGGGCCAGCGGACGGTCTTCAACCGGCTCGGCCCCCTGCTCAATCCAGCCCGGCCCAGCGCGCAATTGCTCGGGGTCTCGCGCATCGACTGGGTGGAACCCATGGCGCGGACGCTGCAGGCCCTCGGGCTGCGGCGGGCCATGGTGGTCTCGGGCGAAGTCCCCGGCCACGGCAGTCTCGACGAGTTGTCCACGCTCGGGACCAACCATGTGGCCGAATTCTACCAGGACCGCGGCTTCAGCACCTCGACCGGATCGCCGACCGACTTCCCGGTGGCGCCGGCGACCCTGGCGGACCTGGAGGGCGGCAGCGCCGCCGACAACGCCGCGATCCTCGTGCGCCTGCTGGAGGGTGCGGACCAAGGTCCCCGGCGCGATGCGGTGCTGCTCAACGCCTCGGCGGCGCTCTTCGTTGCATCCCGCGTGCGCAGCATGGGGGAGGGTTGGGATCTGGCCGACAAACTCCTGCGGGACCGCCGTGTGCTGAAAACCCTCGAGGCGCTGCTCCAAACCAGCTGAACCATCCCTTGGAGAGGACCCTGGCACCGGACCACCCCCGCGGCCGATCCCCGGCTCCGCATCCATAGATCCCCAGCGAATCGATGCCTCCCGAACTGACCCTGCAACAGTGGGCGCTGGCCTGCCTGGCCGCCGTGGGCATCGGGGTCTCCAAGAGCGGTCTGCCCGGGGTGAGCCTGCTGCATGTGGTGCTCTTCGCCCAACTCTTCCCCGGACTGCAGTCCACCGGAGTCGTCCTTCCGATGCTCGTGGCGGGCGACATCGGTGCGGTGCTGCTCTTCCGGCGCCATGCCGATTGGCACCACATCCGACGCACCCTCGCGCCGGCCGGCCTCGGGGTGGTCGCCGGCTGGGCGGTGATGCAGCTGCAGGGACAGACCGACTTCCGGCCGGCGATCGGCGCCATCGTGCTGGCCCTGGCGGTGATCCAGCTCATCCGGCACTGGCGGCCCCAGACGCTCTCCGAACTGCCGCATACGCGCGGCTTCGCCTGGGGCATCGGCCTGCTGTCCGGCGGCGTGACCATGGTCGCCAACGCGGCCGGCCCGGTGATGGCCCTCTACCTCGTGGCGGTGGCACTGCCCAAGAACGTGTTCGTGGGAACGAGCGCCTGGTTCTTCCTGCTCATCAACCTCTTCAAGATCCCGTTCAGCCTGCAGTTGGGACTCATCAACGGGCACTCGCTGGCCCTCAACCTGCGACTGCTGCCGCTGGTGGTCGCGGGGCTCTTCCTGGGCCGGGCCGTGGTGTCGCGCCTGCCCCAGCGCACCTTCGACACCTTCATCCTGGTCTTCGCCTGGGTGGCAGCCCTGCGACTGCTACTGTAGGCGACCCCGGAGAACAGGAGCCTGCCTGGGGCGACGATCCGGTCGTCAGTCCGACGGTCATCGACGCACCACCGGCGCCGTGGCTGCCGGCAACCGGGCCAGCGACCGGCCCTCGCGACGCTGGAGGACCTCGTCGATGCGGGGCACGTACATCTGGGTCTCCGCCGGGAGGTGGCGGGAAATCTCCTCGAAGGATCGGGCACGATGCCGGGCCAGCAGGTGGGCGACCCGGGTCTCGCCGGCATTGTAGGCGGCCAGGGCCAGCGGCCAGTCCTGGAACCTTCGGTGCAGGGCCGCCAGGTAGCGGGCCGAGGCCCGAGCGTTCTTCTCGGGCCGGTAGCGCTGGTCGAAGGGGAAGGTCGAGAGGCCCTGGGCACGGGCGGTGCCGGGCATGAGCTGGTACAACCCGGCCGCACCGGCCGGGCTGCGGGCGTCCGGATCGAAGGAGGACTCCACCTCCGCGATCCAGACCAGTTCCTCGGGCACCCCCTCCGCGCGGAAGATGGGCTTGAGTTGCGGGACGCGGCGACGGGCCTCGGTGGGCCAGGGCTCCACGATGGTGATGTCGGACCACACCCGGCGTTGCTGGGCGGCGGTGGGCACGCGGGTCGACGCCGTCGGGGCCTGGGCCGGGACCCGGGGAACGGACGGCGGGAGCACCGGACCCGGTGGAGTCCCGGGTCCCGGACCCGGTGGCCGGGGAACCAGCGATGGACGCTGGACCGGCGGCCTCACCCCGGGAGGCGACGCCATCTCGCGGGCCAGCAACCCGGCCGCCCGGAAATAGTCCATGCGGGCCCTCAGCCATGGGACGTAGGGCTGCAAGGCCGTTTCACGCTCAAGCCACGGGAGCAACGCCCCGGCCACCCGACCCAACTCGGCCAAGTCGAGCACGTCCTCGGCCACCAACCGGTCCTGGAGGCGTTTGAGCAGGGGCTCGACCTGCGACGGATCGAGTTCGGGCAGCGGGGGCAGGGCCTCTTCGTCGATGTTCTCTTCCCACCAGCGCTGTCCGGCCTCCAGCAGGGTCCCGAGGTCCCCGGCGGCACCGGGGGCGACCGCCTGGGCGTGCAGGCAGACGGGCATCGCCAGGATCGCGGCGAGCAGGAGGAATCGGGAGTGGGACTTCACGCTGGGACCTGGCGGAGCATCGTGCGGGACAGGCCCCCGGGCAAACCCGGGACAGCCGATACGCCAGGAGGCTCGCGGCGATGTTCCCGGGCGAAAGGGCGAAAACCCGGACTTGCGGCGACGGATCCGACCGACAAACTCCCGTCGATCTCCAAACTCCTCCGATCATGGGCCGCATCTACAACAACATCGTCGAGACCGTCGGGCGCACGCCGCTCGTCCGCCTGAACCGCATCCCCGCCAGCCTGGGCGTGGATCCCTCCACCCAGGTCCTCCTCAAGTGCGAGTTCTTCAACCCGCTGGGATCGGTGAAGGACCGCATCGGCATGGCCATGATCGAGCAGGCTGAGCGTCGCGGCGTGCTCAAGCCAGGCACCACCATCATCGAGCCCACCTCGGGCAACACCGGCATCGCGCTGGCCTTCGTTGCCGCCGCCAAGGGCTACAAGGTCATCCTGACCATGCCCGAGACCATGTCGCTGGAGCGCCGCACGCTGCTGGCGCTGCTCGGGGCCAAGCTGGTGCTGACCCCCGGCAGCGAGGGCATGCGCGGCGCGATCGCCCGGGCCGAGCTCCTGGCCAAGGAGATCCCCGATGCGTGGATCCCGCAGCAGTTCGAGAACGGCGACAATCCCTCGATCCACACCGCGACGACCGGGCCGGAGATCTGGGAGGACACTGGAGGGGCCGTGGACGTCCTGGTCGCCGCGGTGGGCACGGGCGGCACCATCACCGGCTGCTACGAGTACATCAAACCGCTCAAGCCGTCCTTCACCGCCATCGCGGTCGAGCCCAAGGACTCGCCGGTCATCTCGCAGACCCTGCACGGCGACCCGGTGAAGCCGGGACCGCACAAGATCCAGGGCACCGGGGCCGGCTTCGTGCCGAAGAACCTCCGGCTCAAGGATGCCGCCGGCAACGCCCAGATCGTCGAGGCCGTGCAAGTCGGCAACGACGACGCCTTCGCCATCGCGCGCCGCCTGGCCAAGGAGGAGGGCATCCTCGCCGGCATCTCGTCCGGGGCCAATGTCTGGGCCGCCATCGAGGTGGCCAAGCGCCCCGAAAACCAGGGCAAGACGATCGTGACGGTCGCCTGCTCGACCGGTGAGCGCTACCTGTCCACCGCCCTGGCCGCCGAGGCGCGCGCCGAGGTCGGAGGCTGAAACTCCTCGAAGACCCTCCCGTTGAAACGAACCAGGCCGCGTGGCATCCCATGCGGCCTGTGGTTTTTCAGGGCGAAGCGAACCCCTGAAGCTCGGTGGAACCGGCCCGGGCGATCAGGGCTCGCTCGACAGGCGGACCACCAGCTTGCCGAACTGTTCGCCGCGCTCCATCCGCTCGAAGGCCGCGCCGACGTGGTCCAGGTCGAACACTTCGCTGACCACCGGCTTGATGGCGTGGGTCTTCACGAACGCCACCATGCCGGCGAAGTCGGCCGGGCTGCCCATGGTGGTGCCCAGGAGCGAGATCTGGCGCCAGAACAGCTTGCGGGTCGGCAGCTCCGGCGGATTCCCGCGGGTCGCCCCGAAGAAGACGATCCGCCCGCCCGAGGCGGTGAGGTCGATGAGCGTCTCGAAGCCGGGGCCGGCGGCACTGTCGACCACCACGTCGAAGGGTCCGTGGTGCTTGCCGAATTCGACATGCCAGTCGGGCAGGCTGTAGAGGGTGCCGGCCTTGGAGCCCAATTCGTGGGCGCGCTCGAGCTTCCAGGGCGCGCTTGAGGTGACGCACGGGATGGCTCCGGCGGCGGCGGCGAACTGCAGGGCGAAAAGGGCCGTGCCGGCGCCGATGCCGTGGATGAGGATGCGCTCGTGGGCCTTGAGACCAGCACGGCTGAAGACCGCGCGGTAGGCGGTGAGTCCGGCCAGCGGCAGCACCGCGGCCTCCTCCCACGACAGGTGCGTGGGCTTCGGGGCCAACTGTGTCGCCGGGATGCTGACGAACTCGGCCAGCGTGCCGTCGCGCGGCAACCCCAGGATGGAGAAACGGGGCTCCTGGGCCTTCTCGGAGTGCCCCCAATCGAGCGACGGATTCAGGATGACCTCCTGCCCCACCAGCGCGGGATCCACACCCGGGCCGGTCTCGACCACGGTGCCCGCGCCGTCGGAGCCGGGAATGACCGGGAACTTCAAGCCGGCGTAGTGCCCACCCTTGATCCACACATCCCGGTGGTTCAGCGCGGCTGCGTGCAATCGAACGACCACCTCGCCGGCATGCGGCGTCGGTTGCGGCACGGTGTCGACGACGAGTTCCTGGACTCCACGGAGGACGGCGGCTTTCACGGGGACAGGAGTGTACGGCCGGCAACCTGCCGAGGCGAGCCCCGGGACTCAACCCAGCCTGAGGAAATTGGCCAGGAGAGTCTTGCCGTTCTCCGTGAGGATGCTCTCGGGATGGAACTGCACGCCCCAGATCGGCAGCGCCGTGTGCCTCACGCCCATCACCTCGCCCTCCTCGGTCCATGCCGTCACCACCAGTTCGGGCGGCAACGTCTCGCGCCGCGCCACCAGCGAGTGGTAGCGGGTGGCGTTGAAGGGGTTGGGCATGCCCTCGAAGAGGTCCTTGCCGTCGTGGAAGATGGGCGAGGTCTTGCCATGCATCATGCGGTGGTTGACCTCCACCGTCGCCCCGAAGGTGTGGCAAATGCACTGATGCCCCAGGCAGACCCCGAGGATCGGCACCCGGCGCGCGGAGAAGGCGCGGATCAGGTCATTGGAAAGGCCGGCCTCCCGCGGCGAGCAGGGCCCGGGCGAAATCAGCACCCGTTCCGGCTTCAGCGCCAGGGCCTCCTCCACGCGGATCTGGTCATTGCGATGCACCTGCATCTCCACGCCCATCTCGCCGAGGTACTGGACGAGGTTGAAGGTGAACGAGTCGTAGTTGTCGATGACCAGCAGCATGACCCGGACACGCTAGTCGCGCCGGGCCGGGTTGGGAAGCCCGGCCCCCCCGGGGTCGACGTGGGCCGCCGGTGCCGACCCTGAACCGGTCACCGGGGCGGCACGGGCCGTGCGGCGGCTTCCACCCCGGAAAACCGCTGGCGCGGCCGGGGTCCGGGATCCAGCTTCCCCCGCGGGACAACGATCCCGCATCCGCATGAACCGGTTCCTCCGACTGACCCCCCCGCTCCTCGGCCTCGTCTGGACCCTCGGCGGGTCGGCGGCACCGGCCACCTACCAGTTGATCCTGATGGGCGATTCCGTGGTGGAGGCACGCGAGTCGCAGGCCAAGTCGGGCCGCCCCCGGAAGGACCAGGTCGAGGCGGGCAAGGCCCGTCACCGGGCCCTCGTCGGCGAACATGCCGTGCTCCAGAAACGCCTGGCCGGGTCGGGCACGGTCGTGATCGGGAGCACCTCTACGCTGGTGAACAGCCTCGTCGTGACGGCCGAACCGACGGAACTCGACCGGCTGCAGGCCCTTCCCGGGGTGCTCCGGGTCGAGCGGGTGCGGCCGATGGAGCGCCACACCCGCACCTCGGTGCCCTTCATCGGCGCGCCTCAGGCCTGGCTACCTCAGGGCGCGGAATCCGGCATCACCGGCAAGGGACTGCGCATCGCGGTGATCGACTCCGGGATCGACTACCTCCACGCCCAGTTCGGCGGCTCCGGGGATCCGGCCGACTACGCCGGGAACAACCCGGCCCTCGTCGAGCCGGGCACCTTCCCCACGGCCAAGGTCGTCGGCGGATGGGATTTCGCCGGCGACGACTACGACTCGTCGGGGGAATTCGGCCGGACATCCCCCCGGCCCGACGCCGACCCGCTCGACCCGCTGCCCAACGGTCATGGCTCCCACGTGGCCGGGATCGCCGCCGGTCTGGGCGTCCTGCCCGACGGCACCCCCTTCGCCGGCCCCTACGCCCCGGGCATCCACACCAACGGGTTCCGGATCGGCCCCGGCGTGGCGCCGGAAGCCTCGCTGCTGGCCTTCAAGGTTTTCGGCGCACGCGGCACCACGGCCCTCGTGCCGCTGGCCCTCGACCGGGCGGCGGATCCCAACCGGGACGGCGACACCTCCGACCGCGCGGACGTGGTCAACCTGTCCCTCGGCTCGGCCTTCGCCACCGACACCGAGACGACCCAGACCGCGGCGATCCGCCGACTCGCCACGCTGGGCTCGGTGGTGGTGATCTCGGCCGGGAACTCCGGGAACACCCATTACATCATCGGGGATCCCGGCGCCGCTCCGACCGCCGTCACGGTCGCCAACACCTTCGACGACGGCTCCACGTCCTCCACCATCACCGTCAACGCACCTGCGGAGGTGGCCGGGGACTACGCGATGATCGAGGGGGCGTTCACCCGGCCCATCGCCAACGGGCCCAGGATCTCCGCCCTGGTCGTGGCCACCCAGCCGGCTAATGCCTGCCGCGACGGCGACAACGGCTTGGTGACCAACACGAACGAACTCCGGGGCCGCATCGCGCTGATCGACCGGGGCACCTGCTTCTTCACCAGCAAGGTCCGGGCGGCCCAGCAGGCCGGGGCGGTGGCCGTGGTGATGGTGAACAACGTGGACGGCTCTCCCATCCCGATGGGCGCGTCCGGCGACACCTCCGACATACGGATTCCCGGCGTGATGATCTCGAGGACCGACGGGGCCATCCTCAAGCGCCGTCTGGCCGAGGGCCTGACGATCACCCTCGAGCCGCGTGCGGCGACGGTCCGCCCCGAACTGGCCGACCGGCTCAACGACTCCAGCTCCCGCGGCCCGGTGGCCTTCTCCAGCCGGCTCAAGCCGGACCTGGCCGCGCCCGGCAGCGGCATCCCCTCGGCGAAGGCCGGATACGGTTTCGAGGCGCTGCCGATGTCCGGGACCTCGATGTCGGCGCCGCACGTGGCCGGGGCGGCGGCCCTGCTCCGGCAGGCACGGCCGGACTGGAGCCCCCTCGAGATCAAGGCCGCACTCATGAACACGGCGGTGCGTGCGGCCAATGGCGACGGCGTCGCGTACCCGGAGTCGCGGGTCGGCGCCGGACGGGTGTCGGTGCCCGCGGCGATGGCCACGACGGTGATCGCCCAGGACGAGGCCTCGCCCGAGGAGGTCTCGGTGTCGCTCGGCGCGCTGGAATTGACCGGGCCCCTGAGCCTCGAACGCCGGGTGCGTCTGACCAACAAGGGGCCACGGCCGGTGACCCTCACGGTCTCGGCGAGCAACACGGTGGGCGCGGCCGCCGCGCGCATGGTGCCCGGGGTCGCCACGGTGAGCCTCGAGGCCGGTGCCAGCGCCTCGGTGCCGTTCCGCCTCGAGGCCGATCCGGAACGCGTCGGCGACGATCCGACCACGGGGGACATCCAGGGGACCCGGTTCCGGCCGAAGATGCCGGAGGCCAGCGGCCAGCTGTGGTTCCATGGCGGCCCGGTGCCGATCCACCTCCCGTGGCACGCGATCGTGCGCCCCCTCGCGCCGGCCCGGGCGGGCGCGCTCCGGGTGGGCCTGCCGGACGGATCAGGCCCCGTGTCCGTGCCGCTGCCGACGGTGCGGGAGGGCGCCCGGCCGACGGGCCGGGTGGGGGTGTTCCAGTGGGGAGGCTCCAGCGGCTCCCGCAACCTGCGGTTCCCCGACGGGGCCGGCGACCTGATCGGCTTCGGCGCCGCGACCGACCTCGCAGGAGGCGACATCGCGACGGCCAGGGTCTTCTTCGGCGTGGCGACGGCCGGCAAGTGGATCAGTCCCCAGCGCAGCTTCGTGCGGGTCGATGTCGAGATCGACCTCGACAACAACGGCACGGTGGACGCCCGGGTGGTCAACACCTCCGCCGGCAACCTCAACGGGGACGACATCACCGACGACTCCCTCGCCGACGACTTCCTCGTGTCGGCATCCCGGCGCACCCTCGGCACCAACTGGACCGGGGGCGACGTGCTCAACCTGCTCGACCCAAGGACGCAGGACACGGCCGTCTTCCACAATGGGGTGATGGTCCTGTCGGCCCCGGCCCCGGCGATCGGTCTGGGGGCGCGCAAGACCTCGTTCCGCTACCGGGTCGCCGTGGCCACCGAGGGGGCCAACGAGACCTCGGGATGGGCGTCGTTCGACCTGGCCGCACCGCTGGTGTCGACCGCGACGCCGGGCATCGACGGCTCGCCCTGGTTCGAGGAGGGGCGCCGCCTGCCGCTGCGGGTGGCCCGGACCGGATCGACGGTCCAGGTGCTGTTGCTGCACCTGCACAACCGCATCGGGGCGCAGGCCGAGGTGGTGCGCCTCGATCCCTCGGGCGACGACCTCGACGGCAACGGTCTGCCCGATGTGCTCGAACTGGCCCATTTCGATGGACTGGGCAACGTCGCCACCGCCGACCCGGACGGCGATGGGCTGTCCACGGCCGATGAGTTGCGCCAGGGATCCGACCCCGTCGACGCGGTGTCGCCCCTCCGGGTGGAGGCGTTTTCGGCCGCCGCCGGGACCGAGCTCCGATGGCCGGGCCGGGAGGGCCGGAGGTATTCGGTGCTCCGGGCCGACCGGCTCGAGGGCCCCTTCACGCCGGTCGCCACGGGTCTAGGCGGGGCGGCCATGCCCCAGGCCTTCCGGGATCCCCAGGCCCCGGCGGGCGGGGCTTTCTACCGCGTGCGGGCCGATTGAGCGCCGCCTCCCGGTGCGCCCCGCCCGGCACACCTGCCCGACGACCGTGGGACCGGGCACCGCGCAGGCCCCGGTGCGTCGACTCCAGATTATTACGTGACGGGATGGCCGGGGATGGTGTAGGCAATGTCTTTTCCGCGGGTTCCGGTCGGTCGGTTCCAGGGCGGAAACGATCGCGACGATGAAACACGTGTTGAGCCTCGAGGCCCTGTCCGGTGCGGACATGCGCGACATTCTCGGCCGGGTGGCCGCCTTCAAGATCGGCCGTGGACACCATGCCAGGCCGCTCTGCGGACAGACCTGGGCACTGATCTTCAGCAAGAGCTCCACGCGCACGCGGGTGAGCTTCGAGGTGGGCCTGCGCGAACTGGGCGCAGAGGTGCTCTTCCTCAACGCCGGGGACATCCAGCTCGGACGCGGCGAGCCCATCCAGGACACCGCAAGGGTGCTCGGCCGCATGGTCCACGGGGCCGTCATCCGCACCTTCGCCCAGCAGGACGTGGAGGATTTCGCCCGCTTCTCCGGCATCCCCACGGTCAACGCGCTGACCGACGCCGAGCATCCCTGCCAGATCCTCACCGACGTGTTCACCTTCGAGGAGCTGCGCGGCGGGCCGATCCAGGGCAAGGTGGTCACCTTCGTGGGCGACGGTGCCTGCAACGTGCCGGCCAGCTGGATCTGGGCGGCCGCGCGCCTGGGGTTCGAGCTGCGCATCGCCGCCCCGAAGGCCTACCAGCCCGACGCGGAGCTGCTGCGGCGGGCCGGCGGCTCGGTGCACTGCACGGAGGACCTCATGGCCGCGGCCACCGGGGCCGACCTGCTCTACACCGACGTGTGGGTGTCGATGGGCAAGGAGGCCGAGGGCGCCCAGCGCCTGAAGGACCTGGCCGGCTACCAGATCAACGACGCCCTCGTGGCCCGGGCCAACCCGGGCGCACTGGTGATGCACTGCCTGCCCGCCTACCGCGGCAAGGAGATCACCGGGGAGACCCTCGAGAGGCACGCCGACACCATCTTCCAGGAAGCCGAGAATCGGCTCCACACGCAGAAGGCCATCGTCGACTGGATGGTCGGCTGAGGCCGGCACCGCGACCGCCCGCCCATGAGACTGCTGGTGGTCAGCGACCTCCACTGGGCCGGGCCGGCCGAGCAGGCCCGGGCCGGGTACGAATCCCGGGCCATCCCCAACCCGCTGCAGCGGGCCCTGGCGGCCGCCTGGCGCCGTGGGTTCTGGCTGTCGGACCCGCTGGCGCACAACCACCGGCTCGACCGCATCCTCGCCCTCAACCCCGACCCGGACCTCGTCGTGGCCAACGGCGACTACTCGGTGGACTCGGCCTTCGTGGGACTCTCGGACGACGCCTGCTGCGACAGCGCCGAACGCTGCCTGTGCACCCTGCGCGCCGCCTACGGTGCCGATCGCCTGCTGGCCGTGCCCGGCGACCATGAACTCGGCAAGCTCAGCCTCTTCGGCGGCGTCGGAGGACCGAGGCTCGAGAGCTGGCGGCGGGTCGGTTCCCGGCTGGGCCTGCCGGACTGGTGGCAGCGCGACATCGGTCGTCACCGCCTCCTGGGTGTGCCCTCCTCGCTGGTCGCACTGCCGGCCTTCGAAACGGAACTCCTGCCGGGGGAGGTTCCGATGTGGAAGGCCGAACGCGAGCGGGTGCTCGCCGGGATCGCCGGCGCGCTCGCCTCGGCGGGACCGGATCGGCGGATCGTCCTCTTCTGCCACGACCCCACGGCCCTGCCCCACCTCGCGGCGTTGCCGGAGGTACGCGAGCGGCTGCCTCAATGGGAGGCCACGGTCATCGGCCACCTGCACTCGCCCGGGATCGCGCGGCTGGCCCGCGCGCTGGCCGGCATGCCCGAGATCCGGGGACTGGGCTCGACGGTGCGGCGCTACTCGGCCGCGCTGAACCGCGCCCGGGCGTGGGAGGCCTTCCGGGTGAGGCTTTGTCCGTCGCCCACCGGGGCCGAGGCGCTGAAGGACGGTGGATGGCTGACCGCCGAGTGGGACCCGGACCGCACGGACCCGATCGTCTGGACCCGCCACCGGCTGCCCTGGTGAGCGGCCGCTCTCCGCATGCCCCCCACCGGAGACGCCCGTCGCGGGGCCCGCGCCTCCGCCCGCCTCGACGCTCGACCGCGGGGGCGGGGCCGGCTATGCCTCCGGGCAACCTCCCCGCCCCGATGTCCTCCCGAGTCGCCCTCCTCGCCGCCGGCCTCCTGCTGTGGACGGGCCTCCGCGCCCGGACGGAGTCGACGCCCGGGACCCCGGACACCGGGCCGGCGCTGCGACCGAGGCCGTTCGCGATCACCGGGGCCGACCGGTCGCATTGGGCCTTCGTCCCCGTCCGAGCCCCGGCCACGCCGGCCGGGAGCCACCCGGTGGATCATCTGCTGGCAGCCCGCTGGGCGGCCGGGGGGCTGAGGCCAAACCCGCCGGCCACACCGCGCGAGCAGGTGCGCCGCGCCCACCTGGACCTCTGGGGCCTGCCGCCGGCCCCCGAGGTCGTCGCCGAATTCGAACGGCACCCCACCGACGAGGCCTGGGCGCGGCTGGTCGACCGGTTGCTCGCCTCGCCCCATTACGGGGAGCGCTGGGGACGTCACTGGCTGGACCTCGTGCGCTACGCCGAGAGCAACGGCTACGAGCGCGACGGACCCAAGCCCCACGCCTGGCGCTACCGCGACTACGTCCGGGAGAGCCTCGACGCGGACAAACCGTACGACCGCTTCGTGCGCGAGCAGATCGCCGGCGATGAACTGGCCGAGGCGGCGATCGCCTCGGAACCGACCCTCGGCCCCGACGGACGGCAGGCCCTCATCGCCACGGGCTTCCACCGCCTGCACGTGTGGGACGACGAGCCCGACGACACCGCCGCCGCCGAATACGATGATCTCGACGACGTGATCCACACCACGGGCACGGCCTTCCTCGGGCTGACCATCGGCTGCGCCCGGTGCCACGACCACAAATTCGATCCCATCGCACAGGCCGACTACTACTCGATGCTGGCGTTCTTCCGAAACCTCGACGCCTATGGCCGGCAGCACACCGGAGGCGGTGGCCGGGGCACCGGACGCATCACCCGCCCGCTGGCCTCCGACGCCGAATGGGCCGCCTGGCGCACCCGGCAGGACACCCGGCTGGCGGCCTTGCGGCGGCAGGTGGCACAGGCCCCGGACGCCGGGGCGAAGCGGGCGGCCGAAGCCGGGCTCAAGCAGGCCGAGGCGGAGGATCCCCCCTTCGGGATGGCGCTGGCCGCCACCGAGACCGGGTCCGACCCGCGCCCCACGCGCATCCTCCTGCGCGGGGATGTCCGCTCGCCGGGCCCCGAGGTGTCCCCCGCCTTCCCGGCCATCTTCGGACTTCGGCCGCCCATGCCGCCCTCGCGCCCGGCCGGGGCCCCGTCCACCGGACGGCGGCGCCAACTGGCCGACTGGATCGCCGACCGGTCCAACCCGCTGACGGCACGGGTGATCGCCAACCGCGTGTGGCTGCACCACTTCGGGGCCGGCCTGGTGCCCACGCCCGACGACTTCGGCCTCACCGGGCTGCCGCCGACCCACCCGGAACTGCTCGACCACCTCGCGGCGGAACTCATGGACCGCGGCTGGCGGCTCAAGGCGCTGCACCGGCACGTGATGACCAGCCGGGCCTACCGCATGTCCTCGCGGACACCCGCCGGCACCGGCCCGGGAGACCGCCGTGGCGGAAGGGCCGCAGGACTCGCGCCGGAGTCGGCGCCGGGGCGGCCGTTGCTGCGGCGGCTGGACGCCGAGGCGATCCGCGACTCGATCCTCGCCGTGAGTGGCCGCCTGAACCCGGCGCGGGGAGGCCCGAGCGTGTTCCCGACGCTGCCGCCGGAGGTGCACACGACCCAGGACTCGGCGGGCAAGGGGTGGCAGGACAGCCCCCCGGACGAACAGGACCGACGGAGCGTGTACCTGGTGGTGAAGCGGGCGCTGCGGGTGCCGCTGCTGGAGTGCTTCGACGGGGCCAACCCCACGGCGCCCACCGGCCTGCGGCCCCGGACGACGGTGGCGCCGCAGGCGCTGATGCTGCTGAACGACCCGTGGATGGCCGCCCAGGCCGACGCCTTCGCCCGGCGCGTGGCCCGCGAGGCCGGCCCCGATCCGGACCGTCGGATCGACCGTGCCTTCGCGCTGGCGCTGCAGCGCGCCCCCGACGCGGCCGAGCGCCGTGCCGCCCGCCGGCTGCTGCGCGACCAGGCCGCCGATGCGGCCCCGTCGGTCCTGCGGCCCGCCGTCGACTCGCGGCACCGGGCGCTGGCCAGCCTCTGCCGGGGCCTGCTCAACCTCAACGAGTTCCTGGTCTCCGAATGAATACCGACATCCCCCTCCGCCCGCGCCGCCGGTTCCTCTGGGAGATGGGCGCCGGGTTCGCCGGACTCGCCCTGAGCTCGATGCTCGAGGCCGACGGATTCTTCATGCGCCGGCCCGGCGCCACCGGCACGGGCCGGGCCCCGGCCCCGCCGCCCCACCCGCTGGCACCCCGGCCGCCGCACCGGCCCACCCGGGCCAAGTCGGTGATCTTCCTCTTCATGTTCGGGGGCCCCTCGCAGGTGGACACCTTCGACTACAAGCCCGGGCTGCAGCGCCGCGACGGTCAGACCATCGACAACGAGTTCCGCCGCAACACCCGGACCCGGGCGGTCCTGCAGGCCAGCCGGCGCACCTTCCGCCAGCACGGCCAGTCCGGCCTCTGGTGCTCCGACGCCTTCCCGCACCTCTCCCGGCACATGGACAAGATGGCCGTGGTGAAGTCGCTCCACAGCGACTCCTTCGCCCATGGCAGCGCGGTGCTCCAGATGAACACCGGCCGCATCCTGCAGGGTCATCCGTCGATGGGTGCGTGGCTGAGCTACGGGCTGGGGACGGTGAACCGCAACCTCCCGGCCTATGTGGTCATGCTCGACCCGCGCGGCGGGCCCACGACCGGCGCGCCGAACTGGTCCAGCGGCTACATGCCCGGCGCGCACCAGGGCACCGTGCTGCGCACCTCGGGCGATCCGATCCTCAACCTGAGGCCGCCGGCAGGCGTCGCCACGGAGCACCAGCGCCGCGAGCTTGAGTTCCTCCAGGAACTCAACGCGCGTCACCAGCGTCGCCACCCTGACAGCCCCGACCTGGCTGCGCGCATCGCCAGCTACGAGCTGGCCTTCCGCCTGCAGGCCTCCGCACCCGAGGCGCTGGACCTGTCGCAGGAGGACCCGCGCACCCTGGAGACCTACGGCATCCACGAACCCAAGCCCACCTGGCATCCGCTGGCCCAGGGCCCGGCCCCCTTCGGACGGCAATGCCTGACGGCGCGGCGGCTCGTGGAGCGCGGGGTGCGCTTCGTGCAAATCTACTCGGGCGGCGGCGCGGCCGGCGGCCAGAACACCTGGGACGGCCACCACGGCATCGAGGAGAACCTCCGGCTGCATTGCCCGGAGGTCGACCAGCCGATCGCCGCCCTGCTGGCCGATCTCGAGCAGCGGGGCCTGCTGGACGAGACGCTCGTCGTGTGGGGTGGCGAGTTCGGCCGGATGCCCGTCTCGGAGACCTTCAACACCGGGGGCAAGCCCGGCGGGCGCGACCACAACCCGAAGGGCTTCACCTACTGGCTGGCCGGGGCGGGGGTGAAGGCCGGCACGAGCTACGGCGAGACCGACGAAGTGGGCGAGGCGGCCGCCGTGAACCCGCATCACCTGCGCGACCTGCACGCCACGATCCTGCACCTGATGGGCCTGGATCCCCAGCGGCTGAGCTTCCTCCACGGGGGGCTGGAGCAGAAGCTCACCGGCGTCGTCGAGGCCTCGCCGATCCGCGGCATCCTCGCCTGAGAACCTGGCCTCCGGCACCCCGGGGGCGCCGCCGCCGGCCCACCAGACCAACGGACACCCACCCACCGGACCACTTGCCCGCCGGGGGAGGCCTCGTCGATCCTCCCGCCGAGTGATGCCCGACTCGCCCCGACTCGTCTTCATGGGAACCGCCGACCTCGCCGCCACCGTGCTGCGCCGTCTGGCGGCCGATTCGCGCTGGTCGGTGGTCCTGGCGGTGAGCCAGCCCGACCGACCCAAGGGCCGCGACCTGGCCCTGGAACCGACGCCCGTGAAGCGGGCCGCGCTCGCGGCGGGTCTCCCCGTCGACCAGCCGGCCCGGGCCCGCGATCCCGGGTTCCTCGACCGGCTGCGCGCCCTGGCGCCCGACCTCATCGTGGTGGCCGCCTACGGCCAGCTCCTGCCCCAGGCCCTGCTGGACATCCCGCGCCACGGCTGCATCAACGTGCACACCTCGCTGCTGCCGGCCTACCGGGGCGCGGCCCCGATCCAGTGGGCGCTGGCCGACGGCCTGGCTGAGACGGGCGTGACCCTCATGCTCATGGACGCCGGCCTCGACACCGGGCCCATCCTGGCCTCGGACACCACGCCGATCCGCGACGAGGACACGGGCCAGTCGCTGCACGACCGCCTGGCGGACCTCGGGGCCGGCCTGCTGGTCCGGTCGCTGCCCGACCACCTCGCCGGCCGGCTGCCCCCGCGACCCCAGCCCGCCGGGGGCGTGAGCCTCGCGCGCAAGATCTCCAAGGAGGACGGCCGCATCGCCTGGGACCGGCCGGCCGTGGAATCCTGGCGACGCCTCCGGGCCTTCACGCCCTGGCCCGGGGCCTTCTGCCACATCGGGTCGGGCGGTCGCACCCTGCGGGTGAAGGTCCACGAGGCGGTTCCCTGCGAGGGTTCGGGCCGGCCCGGAGACCGGATCGACGCCGGACGCGGCCGACTGGTGGTGGCCTGCGGCACCGGCGCGCTCGACCTGCTCACGCTGCAACCGGAGGGCGGCCGCCGGATGACGGCCGAGGCCTTCCTGGCGGGTCACCCGGTGGAGCGGTTCTCCTGACCGGTGCCGGCCTGGCCCACGGCGGCGGGGTGCCCGCCGGTCTCCACGTTCCGCACGCGGCTGGCCAGCCACAGGCTCAGGAAGCCCGAGGCCACCGCCAGCCATCCGAGCCGGTCGTAACCCTCGATCCGACCGTCGGGCGTCTTGGTGACCATCCAGCCGCCGACGGCCGTCGTGAGCCCCGCCATGAGGTCGCGCGCGCAGCCGCCGAGGCTCAGGAAGGCTCCCCGCCGGTGGGGCGGCACCGACAGGCTCAGGATGGCCTGCGCCGGGACGAAGCGTCCGCTGGCGAACACGAAGAACGAGCCTCCGAGCAGCGCCAGGAACGCCACGGGCATCGGGCGCGCATGGGTGATGCCGAGGGTGATCAGCGCGGCGAAGACCATGAGCACGGCATACACGCGGACGCGGCCGAAGGCGTCGGCCCAGCGGCCGATGCGCGGCGTCGAGTAGAGGCTGGCGATGCCGCCCACGAGGTAGATCAGGAACAGGCGCGCCTCGGGCAGCCCGACGTTGCCGATGAGGTGCGGGGCCAGCATGGGGATGATGGTGAAGTGGGCGAAGACCAGCACCCCATAGAAGGCCAGGGCGCGCCGGGCGTTGGGATCGCCGAGCGCCTCGAGGGTCGGGGCCAGGCCGAAGCGACCGCCCGATCGCAGGTGCCCGTCCAACTTCGGCAGCACGAGGCCCGAGGCGACGCACAGCACGCACGACACCGCCACCAGAAACCAGAACGGCGCCTCCCAGGCGAACCGGCCGGCCAGCGACAGGCCCAGCGGCACGCCGAAGGCCGCCGCCACCGAGAACGAGGTCGTCACCAGGCCGAGGCCTGCGGCCCGGCGCTGCGGCGGCACGAGGTCCGAGGCCACCGTCATGACCATCGACCCGCAGAGGCCCCCGAAGAGGCCGCAGAGCGAGCGGGCCACGGCCAGCACGGTCGCACTGTGGGCCAGAGCACAGCCCAGGGTCCCGAGGATGAACCCGAGGTAGCTGGCCACCAGCAGCCACCGGCGCTCGAACCGGTCGATGAAGGTCGAGCCGATCAGGCCCGCGAGGCCGGAGGCCACCGAGTAGCAGCCCAGCAGCGCGCTGAAGCCGACCGGGCCGATGTCCAGTTCGCGCATCAGCTGCGGCCCCATTGGCAGCATCACCATGAAATCCATCACATGGGTGAACTGCACGGCCGCCAGCAACAGCAGCAGTCGTCGTTCTCGGGATTCGGTCATGCGCTCGGGGGGAGAGCTGGCGGCGGAGTCGGTCGACCCGCGACGGTTGCCGGATTCGTCCCGAAAGCCAATCCCCGACATCCCGGCGCCCGCGGTCGTCCGGAACCAGGAGCCCGTCCAGGGGACCGCAAAGGGTTCCTCGCCGGCAGCCGGCGGGCGGGCTTAGGCTCGGCGGCGTGACGAGGGGTTGGATCCACCGGGAGACGCCACGGTATCTGGTCGCGGTGCTGGCCGGCCTCGCCGGGGCGCTGGCCCATCCGACCCCGGGCTGGGCCGGACTGGCCTGGATCGCCCCGGCGATCCTCTGGTTCGGGTCCGGGGGCCTGCGGGGACCGCAGGCCTTCCGTTACGGCTACGTGGCGGGACTGGTGCAGTTCCTGGTGCTGCTGCGCTGGATGCGGCACATCCCCTTCCCCATCGGAGCGTACTCCGGCTGGATCGCCCTCGGCGCATACTGCGCATGCTTCCCCGCGGCATGGGTCTGGCTGGGCCGCCGCCTGGACCCCGGCCCGGAGGCCCCGGTCCCGGCGGGAACCACGGCGACCCCAATGGCCCCAATGGCCCCGACCATCCCGGAGCCACCCGGCGACTGGGCCCGATGGCAGGCCGCCTCGCGGGCCTATGTGCACCGGCCGTGGTCCTCGCGGGCGGGCCTGCTGCTGTCGCTGGCCGTGCTCTGGGTGGGCCTGGAATACCTGCGCGCCCACCTCCTCGGCGGATTCCCCTGGGCCCCGCTCGGGGCCAGCCAGTGGCGACAGCTGCCGCTGATCCAGCTGGCCGGCATCACCGGCGTGTACGGCGTGTCCTTCCTGGTATGCTGGAGCGGCCTCGCCCTGGGTGGCGCCTTCCTGAGCCTGGGTCTCCGGCCGGAGGCACGCTGGAGCTGGACCGCCGAGGCGCGCGTGCCGCTGCTGGTCACGCTCGCCGTGATGGGCTGGGGGTTCTGGCAGGTCATGGGCCACCGGCGCCTCGAGCGCCAGCTCAACCCGGAGACCGTGCGCCTGGCGCTGGTCCAGCCGTCGGTGCCGCAGACCCTGCAGTGGGACCCGCAGGAACAGGGCCGGATCTTCGACAAGATCGAGGGACTGTCCCGCCAAGCGTTGGCCCTCGAGCCCGAGGTGTTGATCTGGCCCGAGGGAAGCTTCGGGCTGTCGGAGACCAACTACGGCCGGATGACGTCCCTGATCGGCAGGAACGGTCCCGACTGGATCCTCGGGGCCGACGACTCCGTGACCCGGGACACCGATGGCGCCCCCCCGGCCGTCGCCCGCTACAACGCGGCCTTCCTGAGGCGGGGCGACGGCTCGATGCCCCCGGCCTACTGGAAGCGCCGTCTGGTGCCCTTCGGCGAGTTCGTGCCCCTGGCCCGGTGGCTGCCCTTCCTCCGGTGGCTCACGCCCATCGGCGACGGCTTCGAGAGCGGGGACCGCCCGGGAACCTTCCGGCTCACGGGCGGAGGGACCGCCGCCCCGGTGATCTGTTTCGAGGACGTCTTCCCGCACGGCATCCGCGACCACGTCCAGCCCGGGGTGGACTTCGTGCTGGGACTGACCAACGATGGCTGGTTCGCCGAGAGCGCGGCGCAATGGCAGCACACCGCCAGCGCGGTCTTCCGGGCCGTGGAGAACGGCGTGGCGCTCGTGCGGGTCTGCAACAACGGCATCACGGGATGGTGGGACGCCTGCGGCACGCCCCGCGACGTGCTGGGTCTGGCCGACGGCGACATCCACCGGCCGGGGGTCCTGCTCGTGAGCGTGCCGGTCGGCCTGCCGCGAACCCCCACGCCGTACCACCGGCATGGCGACCGCTTCGCCCAGGTGTGCCTCGCGCTGGCGGCATGGCGCGTGGTGCGACCCCCGCGCCGCCCGGGACCGGGTGCCGGGACGTCGGCCTGGACGACCGGACCGGGGACCCCGCGATCGGGAGCCGTCCGCCTCGGGGCCGCTCCGATAGGAGTTCCGCCGCCGCCGGGGCCGGGATAGGGTCCAAGGATGTCCTCCCGGCGCCCCTGGATCCCGGTGCTCTGCCTTGCCGCCGCCGTGCTGAAGGCGGCCGACCGACCGCAATTCGGCGAGGCCTGGTCGCGGAACATGACCTCGCCCGAGGTCGACCTGCCGGCCACCTTCGACCCGGCCGGTGGCAGGCACCTGCGCTGGAGCGTTCCCCTGGCCGGGCCGGGCACCGAAACCCATGCCACGCCGGTCATCGCGCGAGGACGGGTGTTCATCGGGACGAACAACGAGCTTCGGAGGGATCCCCGGCGCACGGGCGACCGCGGGGTGATGCTCTGCCTGTCGGAGGCCACGGGGGCGCTCGAGTGGCAACTGGCCGTGCCGAAGCGCGAGGAGGACATCTACCACGACTGGCCCAAGACCGGCATGGCCTCGCCCGTCACCGTGGAGGGCGACCGGGTGTACCTCGTCGACAACCGCGGCGTGGTGCAGTGCCTCGACCTGCGCGGGCAGGCCGACGGCAACCAGGGACCCTTCCGCGAGGAGGCCGCCTACCTGAACCCCCGGGGCACCAACGCCCCGCCCGTCCCCGTGCCCGCGGCCGTGCCTGACGCCGACATCCTCTGGTCCTTCGACCTCACCCGCGAGGCCGGGATCTGGTCGCACGACGGCGCCCACAGCTCCATCCTCGTCCACGGCGACCACCTCTACCTCAACACCGGCACCGGCGTGGACAACACCCACCGGGTGATCCGGACCCCACAGGCGCCGAGCCTGGTGGTCCTCGACAAGCGCACCGGACGCTGGCTGGCCCACGACGGCCTCGGCATCGCGCCCAGGATCTTCCACTGCACGTGGTCCTCGCCGGCGCTCACGACCGCGGGCGGCGGACCGAGGATCCTCTTCGCCGGCGGCGACGGCGTGGTCTACGGCTTCGATCCCCACCGGCCGACCGGCCGGGCCGCCGGGCCGGTGGTGCTCTCCAATCCGTGGCGCTTCGACTTCGACCCGGCCGGACCGAAGACCAACGTGGGAAGCTTCCTGAACAACCGGCGCGAGGGACCCAGCAACATCTACGGCATGCCCGTGGTGGTCGGGGACCGGATGTACGTGGCCGGCGGCGGCGACTGGTTCTGGGGCAAGAACGAGGCGTGGGTGCGCTGCGTCCGGCTGGACGGCCGTGGCGACGTCAGCGCCTCCAACACCGTGTGGTCGTACCCGCTGGGCCGGCACACCATGGGCACACCGGCCGTCGCCAACGGCATGGTCTTCTGCGCCGATTCCACGCGCACGCTGCACTGCATTGATGCGGAGACCGGCCGCGGCCTGTGGACCCACGAGCTGGACGGCGAGGTCTGGGCCTCGGCGCTGGTGGCCGACGGCAAGGTGTACCTGGGCACCCGCCGCGGCGGCTTCTGGACCTTCGCCCTGAGCCGCGAGAAGCTGCTCCTGGGACACGTGCCGCTCGGCTCGCCCATCAGCGCCACGGCCGTCGCCGCCAACGGCACCCTCTACGTGGCGACCGGGAACCGCCTCTACGCGGCCGCGCTGAAGACCACTCCCGGCAGGAAGGCCGGCCCGGGCCTCAGATGATGTCCCGGATCACCCGGCCGGCGATCCCGGTCAGGCGCACGTCGAGGCCCTGGAACTTCACCGACAGGCGGGTGTGGTCGACGCCCAGCTGGTGGAGGATGGTGGCGTGGAGGTCGTGCACGTCGACCGGGGAATCGACGGCCGAATAGCCCAGCTCGTCGGTCGCGCCGTAGACCATGCCGGGGCGGATCCCGCCGCCGCACATCCACACGGTGAAGCCCGCGTTGTGATGGTCGCGGCCGCTGCCGCCCTGGCTCATGGGCGTGCGCCCGAACTCGCCCGCCCACACGATCACGGTGTCCTTGAGCAGGTCGCGCTGCTTGAGGTCGGTGATCAACGCCATGCAGGCCCGGTCGATCTCGGCCGCCTTGAACTCGACGCCCTGCTTGACCTCGCCGTGGTGGTCCCAGTCCTTGTGGTAGAGCTGGATGAAGCGCACCCCGCGCTCGGCCAGCCGCCGGGCCAAAAGACAGTTCGAGGCGAAGGACCCGTCGCCCGGCTTGCAGCCGTAGAGGGCCTGGACGGAGGCGGGCTCGCTGGCCGTGTCCATCAGCTCGGGCACGCTGGCCTGCATCTGGAAGGCCATCTCGTACTGGGCGATCCGGGTGGCGATCTCCGGGTCGTCCACCACGGTGTCGTGCTGGCGGTTGAGTTCGTTGATGGTCCGCACCACCTCGTGCTGTCGCTCGCGGGTGACCCCGGCCGGGGCGCCCAGGTACATCACCGGGTCGCCCTTGCCCCTCAGGTGCACCCCTTGGTAGCGGCTGGGCAGCATGCCGGCGGCCCACTGGCGCGCGGCGATGGGCTGGTTCTGGCCGCCCCGTCCCAGCGAGGTGAGCACCACGAAGCCGGGCAGGTTCTCGGCCTCGCAACCCAGCCCGTAGGTCACCCACGACCCCATGCTTGGCCGGCCCGCGATCTGCGAGCCGGTGTTCATGAACATGTGCGCCGGGTCGTGGTTGATGGCCTCGCTGGTCATCGACCGCACCCAGCAGATCTCGTCGGCCACCGAGCCCAGGTGCGTGAAGAGCGAGCACAACTCGACGCCGGACTTGCCGAAGCGCCGGAAGGGCAACTGCGGCCCGTAGCACACGAGCTTCTGGCCCTGAAGCTGGGCGATCTGCTTGCCCCGGGTGAACGACTCCGGCATGGGCTTGCCATGCATCTCCACCAGCTTGGGCTTGGGGTCGAAGGTCTCGAGGTGCGACGGCCCGCCGGCCATGCTGAGCCAAATGACCCGCTTCGCCCGGGCCGCGACATGGAGCGGATCGACGACCCCGGCCATGCCTCGGGGCCGCACGGCCGCCGCCCCGAGGAGCCGCGGCTGGAGGATGGACCCGAGCGCGACGGCACCCAGGCCCTGGGAGGCCCGGCCGAGGAACACGCGCCGGGTCTGTTGCTGGCGGAGGAACTGACGGATCTCCGGGGAAGGATTCATGGTCAGGAACGGGTGATGGTCTCGTGGAGGTTGAGGAGGGCGCGGGCCACGTCGGTCCAGGCCGCCCATGGGACGGGGTCCAGCCCGGCGGGCATGGTGGCCTTGCCGGTGCGGGTGAACCGCGAGGCCGCCTCGGGATCCCGGGTGAAGGCCGCCCGCTGGGTGTCGAGCAGGCGGCGCAGGGCCGCCAGCTCGGCGGCGGTGGGGTCCCGGGCGAGCGCCTGGCGCCAGGCCCAGGCCAGCCGGGCGGCGTCGTCGCCGGAGGCCTCACGAAGGATGCGTGCGGCGAAGGCGCGGGCCGCCTCGACGTAGCTCGGGTCGTTCAGCAGGACCAGGGCCTGCTGCGGAATGTTGGAGCGGTTGCGCTCGGCGGCGCATTCCTCACGGGTGGCCGCGTCGAAGGCCAGCATGCTCGGGTGCACGTAGGAGCGCTGCCACCAGGTGTAGAGGCCCCGACGGTGCTGCTCGCCGCCCTCGCTGGCATCGTAACCGCGCTGCGGGAAGTTGAGGTTCTCCCAGTAGCCGTCGGGCTGGTAGGGCCTCACGCTCGGGCCGCCGATGCGGGGCACCAGCAGGCCGGAGACCTGCAGGGCCGTGTCTCGGACCATCTCGGCCTCGACGCGCCAGCGGCCCTGTCGGGCCAGGTCGCGGTTGTCGGGATCGCGGGCCAGCAGCTCACGCGGGGCGACCGACGACTGCCGGTAGGTGCGGCTGGTGACGATGGAGCGCACCAGACGCTTGACGTCCCAGCCGCCGTCCCGGAACTCCACGGCCAGCCCGTCGAGCAGTTCGGGGTGCCGGGGCGGCTCGCCCTGGGCGCCAAAATCGTCGAGCACCTTGGACAGTCCGGTGCCGAAGAACTGACGCCAGAAGCGGTTGACCACCACCCGGGCGGTCAGGGGGTTCTCCGGCGAGACCAGCCAGTCGGCCAGGTCGAGCCGGGTGAGCCTGCGATCGGAGGCGGACCGTGCGGTGGGACGGAACCGGGCCGGGATGGCCGGCTCCATGATCTCGCCGGTCTCGAGGAGCCAGTTGCCGCGGGGCAGCACCCGGACGGTCCGGGGCTTGTCGGACCGCTCGGTGACCAGCGTGCGCGGGATGGTGCCCTCGAAGTCGGCCCGGGCCTTGTCGGCGGCGGCCACCTCCGCACGCAAGCCCGCCAGCTCCGGGGCGACGGCACGGAACCCGGCCCACAGGCCGGCCGTCTGCTCCGGGGTGCGACGGGCCGGATCCACCCGGATCCACTCGGCCAGTCCACCGGTGGGCATCGGCACGGCGGGCGGCACCAGCGCGGCCGAATCGCTCGCGACGCCCAGGCGGAAGCATCCCAGCGTGTGGTTGCCGTGCCCGTGCTTCTGCTGCAGCTCGACCTCCAAGCGCTCGCCGGCCGCCAGGGTCAGGGGCTCGCGCAGGCGCAGGCGCAACTGCGAGGGCTTGCCGGCCTCGGGCAGGATGGCCCATCCGGCGAAGGACCCGCGCGCGTCGCGGTCGATCACCGAGGCCGCCGTCCACCGGCCGTACGGGTTCTTCTCGGCCGAGACGGTCTGCTCGTGGCTGGCCCACGCCGACTCGAAGGCCAGATCCCGGGCAGGGGCCCCGTCACGGACCACGCGGGCCACCACCTCGGTGAGCACGAAGTTGCCATTGCCGGCCCGACCCGGACCCTTCGAGGGCAGCGCCTGGTCGGGCAGCACCTCCAGCCGAAGACCGACGACCCCGGCAGGAAGCCCCACCAGGAAAACGGTGGTGCTGTCGGTGTCGGGAAGTTTGCCCCCGACCAGCACCGAGTGGTCGTCCCGGATGGTCACCGTGGCCCCTCCCGACGACTCGGCCGACGCCGGAGCCACGGCCTTCCAGAGCGCATCGGCCTCGAGGACGCGCAACCGCTCCAGCCGCCAGCCTTCCAGGGACGCCGCCAGCTCCAGGTGGGGACCCTCGAGACGTTCCTTGAGGGCCCGGGCCGCGTCGGTGCGCCGGGCCAGTTCGCGGGCCTGGGCCTCGGTCGGCACCAGCATGCCGTCCTCGCGACGGCCGATGATGGTCTCCTTCACGTCGGCGAAGAAGGCACCCATCGCGTAGAAGTCGCGGGTGGAGATCGGGTCGAACTTGTGGTCGTGGCACTGCGCGCACCCGATGGTCTGGCCCATCCACACGGTGCCCACGGCCCGCACCCGGTCGGTGAGGTAGCGCGACTCGTAGTCCTTCTCCTGCGCGCCGCCCTCCTCGGTGGTCAGCAGCAGGCGGTTGAAGCCCGAGGCCACGCGGGACTCGGTCGAGGCGTCGGGCAGCAGGTCGCCGGCGAGCTGCTCGCGTGTGAAGCGGTCGAAGGGCTTGTTGGCGTTGAAGGACCGCAGGACGTAGTCGCGGTAGGGCCAGATGTTCCGCGGCGTGTCGGAGTGGTAGCCGATCGTGTCGGCGAAGCGCACGACATCGAGCCAGCCGATGGCCATGCGCTCGCCGTATTGCGGTGTGGCCATGAGGCGGTCGACCAGCCGCTCGTAGGCCCCCGGCGCCCCGTCGGCCTCGAAGGCGGCGACGAGTTCCGGGGTCGCAGGCAGGCCCGTGAGGTCGAGGCTCAGCCGGCGGGCCAGCGTCCGGCGGTCCGCCTCGGGCGCGGCCTTCAACCCGTTCGCCTCGAGGTGGGTGCGGACAAACCGGTCGATGGACCCCTCGCCCGCGTCCCCGGTAGGCACCGCAGGCCGCACCAGCGGTTGGTAGGCCCAGTGGCCCTGGTACCCGGCTCCGTCGGCGATCCAGCGCTGGAGCAGGGCCTTCTGGACGGGCGTGAGCGGCTTGTGGGCCTCGGGCGGCGGCATCAACTCGTCGGGATCGGCGCTGTCGAGGCGGTGCACCAGTTCGCTGCCGGCCACATCGCCGGGCACGATGGCCTTCTTGCCGGACTTGGCCAGCCCGAGCGCCGCGTCCCGGAGGTCGAGCCTCAGGCCGCCCTTCATCTTCTGCACGTCGGGCCCATGGCATGAGAAGCAGTGCTCGGAGAGGATCGGCCGGATGTCGCGGTTGAACTGGATGCGGGCCGGGACCGGGGCCGATGCCGGCGAGGTCGCCGCCGTCGCGCCGAGGGCCACCGAGCCTCCCCCCAGGACCGCGACGACCACCGGGCGGACCGCCAGCCTGCGAACGAAAGCCTTCATGGAATGGGCCCATATTGGACCCGCTCGTGGGGAAGCCAACCCAGAAAACCTCGCCAAGGACACGTCCACGCCGCGCCGCGCACACCATTGGGTCCCCGGAGTCGTTCGACGGCCCAGCGGGCCCCTCCATGGGCGCCGGGTCCTTGGGCATCCAGCGCCAGCGGATTGGGCCCTGATCCAGGTCCACCGACCGCCTTGCCCGTCCCGAACCGGGCTCCTACGGTTCCGGTGCACCTCCGATGGAATCCCACCCGGCATGAGTCCCACCCCGCGACTCCGGGCCGTCCCGGCCACCCTCCTGGCCCTCGGCGCGGTGGCCTGCTTCCATCTGGCCTTCCTGGTCCCGGCCCTGGGGTGGCTCGTGGTCGGATACCTCGGCGGCCTTTGGGAACTCCGGCGTCTGCCCACGCCACGGCAGGCGTTCTACTCGGGCGTGGCGATCGGTCTGGGAGTGTACGTGCCGCAGATGTCCTTCCTCTGGAGCATCTTCCACGGCGCCGCGCTTCCCCTGTGGGCGATCCTGGCGCTCTTCCACGGAGCCTTCCTGCTGATGCTGAACCGGGTCGGGGTCCGCTGGGGAGACCGGTGGGCCGCATGGCTCATGCCCGTGCTCTGGTGCGGCATCGAGCACCTCCGCAGCGAGGTCTGGTGGCTGCGCTTCGCCTGGTTCACGGCCGGGTCGTGCTGGCCGGTCTCGCTGGAACCGAAGGCGCTGCAACGCCTCGGCGTGTATGGCCTGGGCTTCGTGCTGTCGCTCGTCGCCGCCCAAGGCCTGGGATGGCTCCGGGAGACCGACCCACGCCGGCGGCGCCGGTCCGCCCTCGGCCTGGTGGCCGGCGTTGCCGTGCTCCTGGGGGCCGCCCTTTGGCCACCCCACCGACCGGGCGGATCCGGGGATCGTCGGGTGCCGGTGGCGGGTCTCCAGCTCGAGTTCCCCTCGCTTCCCGACGTGCTTGAGGGACTCGACGGCCTGGTTCGGTCCCATCCGGAGGCCGGGTTGCTCATGCTCAGCGAGTACACGCTGGAGGGCCCGCCCCCGAGGGCGCTCAAAGACTGGTGCCGGCGGAACCGCAAATGGCTGGTGGTCGGGGGCAAGGAGCCCGTCGTGGATCCCGCCCCGGGGACGCCTCCCGCGGCGGCCGCCGGTCCCGAGCCCGCCACCGGCACCCCCACCGCGACGCCGTCGCTGCTGTCGGCGCCCAGCCTGCCCTGGAAGCGATCCAGCCCCGGCAAGGAGCGCTTCCACAACACGGCCTTCGTGCTCGGTCCGGACGGCGGGATCGCCTTCCGGCAGGCCAAGTCGAGGCCCATCCAGTTCTTCGACGACGGGGAGCCGGCGCCCTCGCAGGCGGTCTGGGAATCCCCCTGGGGTCGCCTGGGCATCGCCATCTGCTACGACGTGAGCTACCGGCAGGTCATGGACGGACTGATCCGTCAGGGAGCCGTCGGCCTGCTCGTCCCCACCATGGACCTCGAGACCTGGGGAGCCCACGAGCATGGCCTCAACGCCCGGATGGCGGTGATCCGGGCGGCTGAATACGGCGTGCCGATGTTCCGGGTCGCCAGCTCGGGCATCTCGCAGCTCATCGACCGGACCGGCCGCCAAACGGCCACCGCCCCCTTCCCCGGACAGGGCGAGGTCTTGGCTGGCACCCTCGTGCTGCCCGCCTCGGGCGGGGCGGTCCCCCCGGATGCCTGGCTCGCCCCCGCCTGCACCTGGGTCACCCTCGCGTTGCCGCTGGTGCTGCTGGCCGGTCGGTGGCGGGAGCGCAACCCCCACCCCCCTGCCCCGGCCGCGAGCAGGGCAGCCTAGTTGATGCGCGACCGGATCATCGGATCGATGGCCCCGATGTCTCCACTCGAGACATCCTGCACCAGGATGAGGAAGTCGAAGAGGATGTCGTCGTCGGCCTTGAGGTAGTCATCGGTGACCGCGAGGTTGCTCGCTCCCTCGTTCCGGCTGAGTGACACCGCGGGGAATTCATCGACCCCCACCCCGTCGGCGGAGGGCAGGAATGCCAGGCCGAGGAGGGTGTATCGGGCATCCGGCAGCGTGAAATTCAGCACGACCTGGCCCGAAAACCCCTCGGGAACGCTCACGAGGATCACCTCGCCGTTCATGGTGAAGATGCCGGGCGGCTGGCTCTTTGGCGGTGGCTGGAGGGCCAGATCCGCCTCGGTGCACGGAGTAGACTGGACGTTGCCGGACATCGGCACGAATTGGATGCCGGAGATGAGGATGGTGGCGGCGTAGGTGTCGTTCATGAGCGTGATGTGGTTTGGTTTCCGTCGGAAAAATGTTCAGGGGTCGAGCCCGAGGGCCGCTGCGATCCTGGGATCGCGGGCGCGGAACCCGAAGGCCTTCAGCCGATCGATCAAAACCTGGGCCGAACGGGATTCCCCCTCGACCCGGAGGGCCTCGGCCAACGGCACCAGGATGCGCCAATCGTTCGGTGAGACCGCAATGCGGCGCGTGAGCGCGTCGATCAACTGCCGCACCCGGGAGCGGGACGGGTCGGGCCGACCGGCGGCGGCCTCCTGGCGTCGGGAGAACCGCAGCACACGGGCCGACTCCCAAAGCAGCCGGGCGTCCGAGCCTTGCCGGGCGGTGAGCCGCCCGAGGATGGACTCCGCCTGGGAGGCCAGGCGCGCCGCCTCGGCGGGGGCATCGGCGACCGCAAGCTCGGCCTCGAGCCGCAGGGCCCTCGCGAGATCCGCGCCGGCCTCGACCGACCTCGGCTCCGCGGCCACCATGGCGGAGAGCTGCTCCACCGCCGGGCGGAGGATGGCTCCCGCGGCATCGGTCCTGCCGTCGGCGATGAGCCACTCGGCCCGGGACAGGGCCACGGTCAAGGCGAAGCTTCTCCAGTACTGGTTGGCGGGATCCGAGACCACCAGCGCATCGAGCTGGGACTGGGCGAGCTCGAGACCCTCGGAGGCCTCCGAGGCACGGCCCGACAACCCGAGCGCCAGCGCGACCATCGCCCGGTACCGTGCCGAGCGGAAGCGGAGCGCAGGATCCTAGGTATCGACGGCCCAAAGCGCCTCGACCCGCGCCAGGCAGCCCTGGCGTCTCTCGAGGGCGCTGGCATAGAGCCCGTCGGCCTCGTCCACCCTCGAGAGCCAGATGCCGGACTCGTCCAGTTCGGAGGCCAGATCCAGGTCCGCAGGCCGGGCGGCGACCGCGGAGGCGAGTTGCTCCTGCTTGGCCAGGAACCCCGCACGGGCAGCCGCCAGGTTCCCCCAGTCGAACTCCAGGACAGCCAGATTGTGGACGCCGTACAGGCGCTCCGAGGTGGCCCGTTCGGTCGGCCTCTCGAGGCCGGCCAGTGCCACGGCCGAATCGCGGTACCGGCTCAGCCAGGCGTGGGCGAGGCCGAGGTTGCCCTGTTCACGGGCCACCACATCCAGCCAGTATTCGGTCTGGGCCCTCTCGAAGAGGAAGTCGGGGTTTCGGGGCTGACGTTCGACCAGGTTGGTTGCCCGACGGTGGGCCGCCTCGAAGGAGGCGAGGGCGTCGGAATGGCGGCTCTGGTCGAGCCGGATCTCGCCGATCTGGACGAGGGTCCGGCAATGCCGCGACAACACCGTGTCGGTCAGGTCGACCGGATCAAGCGCGGCGAAGTGGACCATGGCCTTGTCGCCGACGGCATCGAGCAGGTCCAGGCGGCCGATGCGGCCGAGTCCGGCCCGGAAATCCCCGAGCATGAACCCGAGCAGGTCCTCGGCCTGCGCCTGCCGGCGCCGGGCGTCGTCCAGCGCACGTCCCTCGGCCAGGCGGGCCGCGACCGCGGCGTCGCGGTCGGAGACGGCCTGCCGTTCGGCCCGGGCGGCGCGCGACCACCTGCTCGGTGTCGAGGCCCTGCCGGATCACCTTCAGCGCCACGAGCCGGCGGATCGGCTCATCCTGCCCGGCCAGATAGACGACACCACACCCCCCGGAGCCGATCCTGCGGACCAGCCGGTAACGCCCGATCATCTCGCCGGCGGCCCGCTCGGGCAGGGGCTCGGGCCTCGAACGCCGGAACGCCGGCGTGCCGAGGAAACTGCCCGGGGCCTCGAGACCGCGCAGCAGGGCCTCGACACGGGCCCGCTGGTCCGGGTCGCCGACACAGGCACGCTCGAGATGGGCGGGACGTTCGGCGGCCGGCAGTTCGGCAGCCTCGGCGAAGATCTCGTCGTCCCATTTGATCGATCCGGATCGTCGTCACCGCCCGGGTTCCTCCGGGCCGGGACGGATCAGCCGTTCCTGAGCCGCTGCACCTCGTTGAAGAGCCACGCCCGGGCGTAGGACCAGTCGCGCTTGGCCGTCCGGTGGGCGATGCCGATGGGGTCGGCGGCCTCCTCCAGCGTGAGACCGACGAAGTACTTGAGCTTTACCAGCTCGGCCTTGCGCGGGTCGTGCGCCGCGAGGCCATCGAGGGCTTCGTTCATCAGGATCAATTCGTCGTTGTCGGCCTCCTGGACCGGCATCTCGAAACCCGTGGCATCGGCACTGACCCGCTCCAGGCGTCCTCCGTGCCGGATGGCCCGCTTGCGCCGGGCGTTGTCAACGAGGATTCGGCGCATGCTCTCGGCGGCGGCCGCGAAGAAATGGGAGCGGTTGCGCCACTGCGGTTGCTGGTCGCCTCCCAGGCGGAGCCAGGCCTCGTGCACCAGGGCCGTCGGCGCCAGCGTTTGGCCCGGGTTCTCCCGGGACATCCTGACGGCGGCGAGCCGCCGAAGTTCGCCATAGACCACCTCGAGAAGCCAGTCGGCGGCCCCCGGGTTGTCAGGCCCGATCTGCTCCAGGATGGAGGGGATGTCCGTCTCGTTCATGAGGCAGGCCCAGGAACCGGGGTCGTCGACCCACGGGTGAGGGATCGCTTCGCCGGCGGAGCGGGGGTGGCAGATCCCGACCGGTGATCCAACGCCAACCCATCCGGGCACTGCGGGAGCGCGACCGGACCGGCAGGGACCTCGGCGGGGAGGTCTCCCGGGAATCCATCGTCTGGAGCAGACCACCCGGCGGCCGGGTCCATGGAACCTCCACGAGACCGGGTGACCGGCGGCCCCGAGGCCCCGGACTCCGCGCCAGCCGCCCGAAGCATGAGCTGGGCGGCCAAAATCGCCGTGCCCGTGGTGGCCACCCGGGCCCAGGCCCCGCCGAGCGTGCCGAACGCCGAGCCCACCCGCCGGGCCAGGACCGCCCAGGCCCAGACCCCGACATGGATGGTCCCGTCGGCCGGGAGATCGGGTTCCACGGCGGGATCGGAAACGCGGGCCGGGCCGGCTCCGGGGAAGGCGGCGGCGGGGCCTCCGCACTCGAAGTGTCCGCGTGCGTCGACCCACAGGAGCCCTCCCAGGTCCTTCAACGGATGACCCACGAGGTTGTATTCCGCGACGAGCCGGCCTGAACGGTCGGTCCGGAGGTCCAACGCCTCGATCCTTGCGGGGAATTCCCCCTCCAACGCGATCGGACCCCGGGGAACCAGGTGGACGCTCCGACAGGCACCCGAGAGGTCCAGGTCGGCCAGCAGGCACCGTTTCCCCAGGTACAGGGAACGCCCCGGACGGGTCGCCTCCGGCAATCCGCAGGAGCCATCCACGGCCGGCTCGCCAACCGACCGGGTGGATTCCAGGCGCAGCAAGCCGCCAACGGCAACCGATTCGAGGTGCTGGCGGAGCATCCCGCCCAGCACGGCCACCCATCCTCCACCCATCGGGCCACCGGGAACCTCCAGCCCGAAGACCGCCTTGGCCCCGGAAAGATCGACAGCGACCTCAGGGGCGGATCCGGATCCATTCCCGGGGCCATGAAACCGGGTCGGTGCGGTGATGTGCAACCGGGTCCCGGGCGGGATGCGGATGGGATGTCCCAGGAGCGTGAAGACGCCCTCCATCGGCAGGGTGACCCGGGAATCAACGAAGTCCTCCGACCACCCCCCGGCAGGAGTCCGGAAGCATGGCGAACCCAGCGACCTGATGAATTCGAGGCCGCCCAGACGGAGCCGGAGTTCACGACCGGCCAAGATGCGAGCCTCCATGGCCGTGGTCATGTGGCGGCCGGTTGGCGGGACAGCCCGTCGGCCAGCGCCCGGATACCGGTCCGCAGGCCCTGGGGCAACCCGATCGGGGCCTCGTCCAGCGCACGCAGGGGATCGGTCACGAACAGGCGCGCGTTGCCCGGCGAGGCGGAAATCCATCCCAGGAGCGCGGCCTCGTAGGGGACCAGACGGCTCAGCATCGCTTCGATGCGGTCCACTTCGGAGGGCGCCCCGCTGGGCCGGCGGCGCATGGCCCTCGGGGCGGAAGCGTGGAAACACACGCGGACCATCGGTCGGCCGCCCGGCGAGCCGGGGGGCTCGATCGGGATGGCGACGGGGGACGGGGGTGTCGCGACCGTCGGGGTCGTCGGAGGGGAGGACGCCTTCATGGGATCTCGGACTCCGGTCGAACGGTGCGTTCCAAGACGAACCGGGGCCCATCCTCTCCAGCGGATTTTCCCGGCCAAAGGGGCCACCCCATCCACTCCTGCCTAGCGGAGGCAGCTTCGCAGGGCTCGATCTCCCCCCGGGGCGGAAGAAGCCGTCCGCGCACCACAGCGGGCGACGACCCCGGCCCTGTGCCCTCGGCCTACTGGTTCAGGCGCGGCTCGTTGTCGGCGTTCCAGCGCGCCCGCATGGCCGGGTCGCGCGCGACGGCACGGTCCTGGCGGATGAACTCGGCATGGCCGTCGCAGAACATGAAGTTCGCGCCGCCGCCTTGGCTGGACTTGATCTTGCCGCTGCCCGGCTTCGGGGCACCCGAGCCCCCGTGACGGCTGCTGGGCCACTCCGACTGCTCGGGCCCCTTGGGATCGCCATCGGCAGGGTCGATGGCGGTGTCCCAGACCGCATCCGAGCGGCTGTCGGCCAGGCAGATCATGTCGGAGGGCGATTTCACGAAGGACTCGACCGGCTCGATGTGCCACGGCTCGGAGCCGCCGCCGATGTCACCGCCCAGCCCCTGGTAGGGCTTGGTGAATTCCGAGACACCGCCCCAGTCGTTGTAGCCGTAGGTGAATCCGGTGCTGGGGGTGAGGATGAGCGGCTGGCCGGTCTTGGCGTCGTTGGTCCAGTAGAACTTCGGGCTCTCGGTGGGGCAGTTCCACACCGTGAGGTTGGAGGCGCAGTAGGGCAGGAGCCGCGGCGGGTAGATGATGCGGCCGGAGGTCACGAGGTAGTGGCCGGGATACCGGTGGTGGTCCTGGACGTATTGCACCAGCGAAAGGCCGATCTGGCGCAGATTGTTCATGCAGCGCGTCTGGTTGGCCCGCGACTTGGCCTTGGCCAGGGCCGGCAGGAGCATGCCGGCGAGGATGGCGATGATGGCGATGACCACCAGCAACTCGATGAGGGTGAAGGCGGCCCGGGAACGCGGCAAAGGCTTCATGGTGCAATCGGGGACGCCCCCATCAAATCCATCGCCAGCAAGGAGTCAATCCCGGCATTCGGGCCACCGCAGGCCAACTGCGGCGACCGGACGCCTCGTGCGAAAAGCTTCGCGGTGCCCTGTCGGGGTCTGCTAGGGTTTCTCCCTGAGCATGAGCACGAAACTGTTTTCCGAACTCGGGCTGTCGGAAGAGATCCTCAAGGCCGTCCAGCGCCTCGGGTTCGAACAAGCCTCCCCCATCCAGGCCGAGGCCATCCCGGTGCTGATGAGCGGCCGGGACATCGTGGGGCAATCGCAGACCGGCTCGGGCAAGACCGCCGCCTTCGCGATTCCGGCCATTGAGCGGATGGATCCCAAGGCCGCCGGCCCCCAGGTGCTCATCCTGTGCCCCACCCGCGAGCTGGCCATCCAGGTCAGCGAGGAGGTGCACAAGCTGGCGTTCTTCCAGCGCGGCGTGAAGCCCCTGCCCATCTACGGCGGGCAGAGCTACGAGCGCCAGTTCGCCGGGCTGCGCGCCGGGGCCAATGTCATCATCGGCACCCCGGGCCGCATCATCGACCACATCGACCGCAAGACCCTGCAGCTGGGCGGCATCAAGACGGTCATCCTCGACGAGGCCGACGAGATGCTCAACATGGGCTTCCGCGACGACATCGAGAAGATCCTCTCCTCCACGCCGGCGGAGCGGCAGACGGTGATGTTCTCCGCGACGGTCCCCAGGCCCATCGAGGAGCTGATCGCGCGCTACACGAGGCAACCGGTGCGCGTGCGCATCGAGGCCAAGGCCCTGACCGTGCCCACCATCGAGCAGGTGTACTTCGAGGTGGACCGGCGCTGGAAGTTCGAGGCCCTCACGCGCCTCATCGACCTGCACGACGTGACCTTGGGCATCATCTTCGCCAACACCCAGCGGGTGGTCGACGAACTGACCGAGGCGCTGGTCGGTGCGGGCTACACGGCCGACTGCATCCATGGAGGCATGCCTCAGGCCTTGAGGGACCGGGTGATGGGCAAGTTCCGCTCGGGCGGCTTGCGCTTCCTCGTGGCCACCGACGTCGCCGCGCGCGGCATCGACGTGGACGACATCCAGGTGGTGTTCAACTTCGACCTACCCTACGACGCCGAGGACTACGTCCACCGCATCGGGCGCACCGGCCGGGCCGGCCGCAGCGGCATGGGCATCTCCTTCGCCAGCGGGCGCGAGGTGTTCCTCATCCGCGACATCGAGCGCTTCACCCGCCAGCGGATGCGCCGCGGCGAGATCCCGAGCCTGGGCGAGATCGAGGACGCCCGGCGCGACCAGTTCCTGTGCAGCCTGCGCGAGACGCTCCAGGCCGGCGATTTCCGGCATTACGACCACGTGATCGAGGCGCTGCTGGAGGAAGGCTTCGACTCGCTCGACGTCGCGAGTGCCGCCATCCACCGCCTGATCGGCAAACCGGGCGAGGAGACCCCCAAGGCGGCAAAGACGCCCGGCCCGTCCAAGCCGGCCAAGGCCGCCAAGGCCCCGCCAACCGGGGCGATGGCGACGCCTCCGCCCACCTCCCCGGCATCGGTCGCCCCAGCCATGCGGGCGACGCCGGCCCCATTGCCGGCCCCATGGTCGCCACCACCGAAGGTGGCCCAGGCACCGACCCGGGCGACCGCTCCTGCGGTTCCGGCCGCGGCCGAACCGGCGCCGACAGCACCGCCCGCCCCCGTGGTGCTCCCCCCGGCGTCCGCCACGTCAGGAACCACGCTTGGAACCACGCCGGCATCCAAGGCGGTCGAACCCCGTCCCTTCGAACCCCGGCGTCTCGAACCCGGAGCCGAGGCGGCGGTCCGCGCCGGACGCGCCCGTCATGACCTGCCGCGCACGCTCGCCACGCAACCCCCGACGCCGGTCCCGTTCGTGCCGCCGGCGGTGCCCAAGACGGGCGCCGTGATCCCCGCCGCACCGGCGGCACCGGCCACGACGCCCGCCACGACGGCACCGGCGGGGGAAACCGGGAAGGCCACGCCGGCCGCCAGGCCCGCGAAGATTCTCCGGCCCGCCAGGATCCCGGCGACCGCGCCGGCCGACCCCGCGCCGGCCGCGCCGTCCCTGCCGACGCCCCGCCCCAACGAGGCCGAGGCCGTGGATTCCAAGTCGGCGCCACCGCCGCCGCCGTCTGGCGCCGTGGGCACCACGCGGCTGTGGATCGGCGCCGGCGAGGAGCATGGGGCCACCGCGGACTCGTTGCGCACCTTCATCCTCGGCACCACGGGCGAACCGGCGGCGTCGCTCGGTGCGATCGACCTCCGTGCGCGGCACGCCTTCGTGGACGTGCCCGGCGACCGGGCCGCCTCCTTCGTCTCGCGCCTGAAACGGGCCGATTTCGCCGGCAAACGGCTCAAGGCCAAGGTCGCCTGACCCGCCGCCGTCTCCACGCCCGGCGGCGACGGCACCGTCCAAGGGCGGGCTCGGGGCTTGGGCCCTCGGCCCGCCTGCCGTAGCCTCCCGCCCGCATGAACGTCACGCTTCGGGGCAGGAGCCGGCCCCACCGCACCGTCGGATTCGACCCGATCTCCAACGAGGTCGTGCTCATCGAGCAACGCCTCCTCCCGCATGAGTTCCGGCTGGTGAGGACCCGCGATTTCCGCCAGACGGCCGGGGCCATCACCGACATGGTCGTGCGGGGAGCCGGTGCGATCGGCGCGACGGCCGCCTACGGGCTGGCCCAGGGAGCCCGGGCCTTCCGGGGCACCCGACTCGAGCGCTTCGAGGCGCATGTCGAGACGGTGTACCAGACCCTGAGGCATGCCCGGCCCACCGCCGTCGATCCGGTCAACGCCATGGACGCCATCCGCGCGGAGATGGCGCTTGGGGAGACGGTGTCCGAGCGACAGGACCTCGCCTTCGCTTCGGCCTCGCGATTCGCCGAGGAGGACGTGGCGCATTGCCGCGCCATCGGCGCGCACGGCGCGCCGTTGATCCGGGAGGGCATGCGGGTATTGACGCACTGCAACGCCGGATGGCTCGCCTTCGTGGACATCGGCACGGCCACGGCCCCGATCTATGCCGCGCAGGCGGCCGGGCGGAAGTTCCATGTGTACTGCGATGAGACCCGGCCCCGCTGCCAGGGAGCCTCGCTCACCGCCTGGGAATTGGCCCAGCAGGGCGTGTCACACCAGGTCATCGCCGACTCGGCGGCCGGCTTCCTCATGAGCCGGGGTGAGATCGACATGGTGATCGTGGGCAGCGACCGGGTGCTGGGCAGGACCGGCGAGGTCGCCAACAAGATCGGCACCTACACCAAGGCGGTGCTCGCGCACCGGCATGGCATCCCCTTTTACGTGGCGATCCCGCTGTCGACCATCGACTGGGAGCTGAACTCCGGGCTCGCGATCCCGATCGAGGACCGCTCCGGCGACGAGGTGCTGGGGGCCTGGGGCACGCTGCCCGGCCGCGGCGGGAAGCCGGGGCGGCGCGCCTACGTGCGCATCGCCAACCCGGGAAGCACCGCCCGCAACCCAGGCTTCGACGTCACCCCGCCGGAGCTGATCACGGGCATCATCACGCCCCACGGCATCCTCAAGCCCAAGGCGTTGGGCCGGTTGCGTGGACGTCGGTGAAGGCGTTCCGAACCAGCCCCCGGCCCACGGCCCCGATTCCGGGGGCTCGGCCCCCCCGTCACGGTTTGAAGAACCGGTAGAACTGGAGGCGATTGGTCGACGCCCCGGACGGGAGGACCACCTTCTGGAGGTTGGTGGTGCCGTCACCCTGGAGCGGATTCGGGACCCCGGGGACCGCGATCCAGTCGCCGCCGATCGAGGGCGCCTGCTGCAGGACATAGCGGGCCCCGGATGGACCGGAGAAACGAAGCTCGAGGGCCCCTCCGGCCAGCGGAACCAACGACAGGCGGGCTGCGACGAGCGCCGGCTGGAGCACGATGATCTGGAATTCCGCGGGAACCGTCACGACGCCGTCGTCCACGGTGACCCGGACCCGGTTGGTGCTGGGCCCCTGCGCCGCCGTCGGCGTCCAGGACAGCACCCCGTTGGTCGTCACCCCCAGACCGCCCGGGCCGTCGACAAGGGCGTACCGCAGGGTCTGCACGGGCAGGTCGGCGTCGGTGGCACGCAGTTGGAGCCGGAGCGCCAGGCCGGCGGTCACCCGACGGATGCCCGGGTCGGTCCACACCGGTGCCTGGTTGCGCTCGGCGACGATCACGTCGAACTCCCGCGGCACGGTGACGAAGCCGTCGCTCACGCTCACCCGCACCCGGTTCGTGCTCGGTCCCTGCGCCTCCGTCGGCTGCCAGGTCACCAGGCCATTGGTCGACACCGTCAGGCCCTCGGGTCCCGAGACCAGGCCGAAGACCAGCGGCTGCGGCGGGAGGTCGCCATCCACCACCCTGAGCGCGAAGTTCAGCAGCAGGCCCTCGGTCACCCGACGGATGCCCGGGTCGGTCCACACCGGCGCCTGGTTGCGCTCGGCGACGATCACGTCGAACTCCTGCGAGGCGCTGGCGATGCCGTCGCCCACGGTCACCCTCACCCGGTTCGTGCTCGGTCCCTGCGCCTCCGTCGGCGTCCAGGAAAGCACCCCGTTGGTCGTCACCACCATGCCGACCGGCCCCACGGCCAGCCGGTAGGTCAGACGCTGGACCGGGATGTCCGCGTCGGTTGCCTGCAGCGCGAAGGTCAGCAGCGAGCCCTCGGCCACGCGCCGCGTGGCCACCTGGCCCACCCAGGTCGGCTGCCGGTTGGACTCCCGCACCACCACGTCGAACTCCCGCGGCACGGTGACGAAGCCGTCGCTCACTCTCACCCGCACCCGGTTCGTGCTCGGTCCCTGCGCCTCCGTCGGCTGCCAGGTCACCAGGCCATTGGTCGACACCGTCAGGCCCTCGGGTCCCGAGACCAGGCCGAAGACCAGCGGCTGCGGCGGGAGGTCGCCATCCACCACCCTGAGCGCGAAGTTCAGCAGCAGGCCCTCGGTCACCCGACGGATGCCCGGGTCGGTCCACACCGGCGCCTGATTGCGCTCGAGGACGATGATGTCGAACTGGTTGGTCGATGCCGCCTGTCCATCGCTGGCGAAGACGCGGACGAGGTTGGTGCTCGGACCCTGCTCCTCGGTGGGCAGCCAGGCGAGCAACCCGTTGGTGCTCACCGTCAGGCCGGTGGGGCCCTCGACGAGTCCGAAGGTCACCATCTGACCGAACGGATCCGGGTCGGCGGCCTTGAGGGCGAAACTGATCCGCAACCCCTCGCTGACCCTCCGGGTGCCGACGGGCGTCCAGACCGGCGGCCGGTTCAGGGTGGCACGCACCCGGAAGCCCACCGGTCCGCCGGCCGGGATCCGGACGCGGACGTACCAGTCGCGTTCCAGCGACGGCAGGTCGCGTCCCGCCTGCACGTTCACCTGCTCCGGCTCCAGGCCCGGTCTCGGATCGTTGAACGAGAAGGGCGAAAGCGGCGGCGGCTCGTCGGGGCTGACCTCCATGTCGGCCTCGCCGGTCAGGGCCTCGAGGTCGAAGGTGATCCCGGGCACATTGCCAGGGTTCCGGAAGATGAATTCCAGGTCCCGAGGCCCGTTGGTCGCCGGCGAATCGAACCAGAGGCCGTCGTTCAAGGTCTGGAACACGGCGTCCGGGAAGCGGTAGTCGGCCAGGATCGAGTAGGGGGTCGTCCGGGAGCCCACGCTCGCCACGCCGAAGTACCACCGGCCCCCGGCCAGCGGCACCGGCTGGGAATCCGGGGTCAGCAGGAGGTCCTCGTCGCCGGATCCCGCCTGGTCGCTCTGGTACTGGAAGGTCTGGAGCGTGGGCACGGGCAGCCGGTTGCGGGCGCCGAGGACCAGGTCGTTGGTCGCCCCCCGGGTCTTGACCCGCAGCGCCACCGCATTGGTCGGGACACTGACGTAGTAGAAGTCGTCGTCGACGCCCGTGTGGCCCGTGGAGATCCACCGGCCCGGGACCAGTTCCCGGATGCGACCGCGCTGCTCGGTGGCGTTGATCGTGTAGGCCACGCCGGGGATGCCCGAGACATTGGTGACGGCGAGGTACCAGAGCCCCGGCGAGAGCGGGACGGGCTGGCTGTCCAGATGGATGATGAGGGTCTCGTTGGTCGCCCCGGCGTTGATCGACTCGTACTCGGCCTGACCCTTGCCGGGCAGTTTCGGGGCGCGGATCGCGTAGAGGTCGACGTCGCCAGTCTGGGCGGTGACGGTGAAGGTGACCCCGAGCACGTTGCTGGCGGGCACCTCGTAGGAATAGTACTCCTGCAGGAAGGGAAGTGCGTTGGTGACCCGCAGGTCCCTGCGATGGACCAGCGGCGTGATGCGCACACCGAAATCGGTGCGGATCGAAAACTCGTTGGATGAGGTCCCGCCGGCGCCCTTCACCGCCAGGTAGTACCGCTGCCCACGGGGAAGCAACGGCGGCAGGTTGCCGTCGACGACCCGCTCGAAGGAGCGTCCCGCGGGCAGGCGCGAGGTGAAGGTCACCGTGTCGGACTCGATGGGATCGGGGACGCCCGAGGCGCTGTAGAGCAGGGTCAGCGGCGGACCGGACAGGTTGACCAGCAGGTTGGTGGCCCGCTCGGCCTCCAGCGGCACGTCCACGAGGAAATACCGGATGTCCTCGCCCACCACGTTGGTGGTGAAGGCGATGCCATTGGTCAGGCGGAAGGTCGGCGGGTTGGTCGGCATGAAGGTCATGCGCAACTGCCAGTCGATGAGCTGCCCGGCCTCGCCGCCGCGGGCGTCGGTCACCTGGAGCTGCCAGGTTCCCGAACCCGGCTGGCCCATGAGCGGGCGCAGGGGCTCCTCGGGCTGGTAGACGAGGCTGGCCCCTTCCTGATCGAGCCAGACGCGGCCAATCTCCAGGCCCGGAGGCTGGTTGGTCTCATAGGTCCTCGGCAGGACGGACACGAAGCTGACCGGGGTGCGCGAAGACGTCGCCACGAACACGGCGGTGTTGGTCTGCCAGACCCCGGGTCTCGGGTCGTTGAGGTTGAGCTGGACGGCGCCGTCGATCCACACCTGGGCGTTCACGATCTCCCGGGCCTCCGCCGACTTGCGGACGGTGAAGGCCAGCCGGTAGGTCTGGCCGATGTTCAGGTCGTACTGGCGCTCGAGGATGGCGTTGCGCAGGTGCAGCACCTGGCCCTCGGGAGGCCCCTGGACCACCGAAACCAGGTTGGACTTCACGGTCCATCCCTCGAGCCGGTTCGTCCCGGCCGCATAGTCCCCGGGCGAAAGGGTCTCCCAGTCGTTGGACTGCAACACCTGCGGATAGGCGCGGCCGATGAAGGGGGTCTGCGCGAACTTGATCGGCGTGTAGGCGGAGTTGGTCGAATCGCCGAAGACCGCGAAGGCCCGGTTGGTCACGACCCCGCCGGCCGGAAACAATCCCGGCGCCGTCTTGAGGACGATCTGTCGGCCGTTCTCATCGATGAAGAGCGCGCTCAGCGAACCCGGCCCGTTGCCGAGGGGGGCGGGTTGCCCCACGAGCAGCACGGGTCCGGCCCGCCGGTTGGTGCGGTCATACCACCCGCCCACGACGAGGCGGTCGTTGCCCGAGTCGGGCTGGATCCAGGCGTCGAGGGTCAGGCCACCCAGTCGCCCGATCTCGCGCACCCGCGAGTCGGTGGTCGTGGCTCCGGTGCCGGTGCCCGACACCCGCATGCCGAAGTTCATCTGCCCGGGGACTGTGGAACCGATGTTGAGCAGGTTGATGGTCTGCCCGGGGATCGCATCGAAGCCCGATCCATCGAGCGGCCACAAGGCCGCCAGACCCGACCTCACGAGGGACGGACTCTTGGCCTTGCCCACGAGGCCGTCCTCGTAGATGCGCCGGATCTCGCCGTCGCGAAGGGTGCGGCGCCACAGGCCGACATCGTCGAAGTGGATCGGACTGGCCGGCAGCTGCGCCACCGCCATCGAGCCCAGGTGGAAGGACGACGGCTCATTGCTGGCGGAGAACCGCGCGGCCTGCTGGGCGACGACCTCGCCGTTGAAGTAGATCTTGGCCAAGCCCTCGCCCCGGTCGATCGACAGGGCGACGTGGTGGTAGTTGCTGGTGACCAACACCCCGCCGAGGCCCCCGGCCGACGTGAGCCCGCGGTTCTCGAAGACCAGCGCGCCGGCGCCGCCGGGGGTGACCAGGCGCAGCGCCAGGTCGGAGACCCGGGGATGCTCGGCGCGCACGGCGACCTGGACGTCCGACACCGGCCTCGGGTCGTCCACCTGGACCGTGGCCACGGTGCGTGCGACATCGGCCAGCGTGGCTGAGCCACCCTCGATGGTGCGGGTGAACCTCGACGACAGGTTGCGCTCGCCATAGATGGCGACGTCGAAGCACAGCGGCACGCCCGAGGGGTTGCGGAAGAGCACGAAGTAGGTCCCGGTCTGGAGGGCGGGCACATCCCTCACCGAGATGCTGATCTGACCCGGGCCCAGCAGCGTCGCCACGCGGTCGTTGACGTCGGGATTCTCCGGGTCGGGGAACGCCTCGCGCCGGATGAACACCTCCAGCGGGAGGTTCGCCGGCACCAGGTTGGTGACCTCGACGATGAGGCGACTGGCATCCGGGGGCACCAGCCGAAGGCGGAAGTCGTAGCCCCCGGGTCCGAGGCAAAGGGTCTCGAACACCCGTTCATCGAAGGCCGGCAGGATCTCGGGCTGGACCTGCAGCTCGACCGAGCCGAGGACGCCCGCCGACCCCAGCACGTCGTCCTGGAGCAGGTAGTTCCAGGCACCGGAGGAACCCAGGCCCGCGAAGTCCAGCAGCGTGGTGCTCGGGCCGTCGGTCGGCTGGCCGCCGGCGAACCGAAGGCCCGGGATGTCGTCATACAGGCCCGTGACCGGCCCGGAAACCCGGGTCAGGCCCGTGCCGTAGTCGCGGATGGACCGGCGGTTGTTGATGGTCACGCCGAAGCCGGCGTGCAGCAGGGTTCCCTGCAGGTCGAAGAAGTCCTCATGAAGGAGAGATTGGATGAAGGTGACGTTGCGGGTGATGCCGGAGGGTCCGGAGCCGAAGTACCGGACCACGCCCGGGGCGTCCGGGCTGCCGTCGGGAATGCCCCGTCCACCGCTCACGGGCGTCATGAGCACGCTGTAGCCGTTGGCGCCGAGGACCTGGAAGGGGCGGTCGCTGCTGCGCACCACCAGCTCGAACTCGCCCGCCTGCTGGTCCTCGGCCTTGACGGCGATGTAGTAGACCTCGCCGTTCGCGGGGGCGTTGGTGATCTCGATGCGCTCATCCGAGCCCTGGAGGGTCGACCGGTAGGCCGAGGCCAGGACATCGGCCTGCAGGTTGGTCAGGCCGGGATCCGTGGACATGTAGAGGTCGAGGTCGGGCCCCAGCACCCGAGCCCGCAGGCGGGTGCCGCCCCCCTCGGCGCCCGGGCCGCGCGGGCGCGCCAGGTTGGCCGCCGAGGCGATCACGAACTCGACATACTGGCCGTTGGTCAGGCCAGTGGCCGCGGCCGCCTCGGGATTGAAGAGGTTGGTGAAGACGAAGAAGTGCCACTGGGCCGGCTGCCCGGCGGCCCCGCCGATCAGCGGCGACTGGGCACCGACCCTGGAGGCCGGCACCGGGATGCCGTTGGTGGCCACCACGGATACGGGCGGCCTCTGGACCGGACCGAAGGCCGTCGCGGTGCCGAGCGACTCCGCCGTGGCCACGATGTCATCCCCGCTGGCCGCATCGGACGACAGCGCGACGACGAAATCCTGCAGGATGCCCGGACGGTTCAGCAGGTTCTGCGACTCGCGCGCGGCCAGGGCGTTGACGTTCACCCGGCGAGCCACCACGTGGACGATGTACTCGCTCGACAGGGGCGGCTCGAGCACCACGCGCTCCACGTTGTTGACCGTGTCGAAGACCGTGTTGACGACCCCCTCCTCGACCACCTCGACGGCGTTGGTCCCGATCCGGGGCGCGGTGAAGCCGGTGCGGGCCAGGTCGTTGCCGACGAAGATCTCGCCCGTGACCACGTTGGACACGATGAGGTCCAGGTCGTTGACCAGCTTGACGCCGGCGGCCGGGTTGCCCGGCGGGTCGGTCCAGACCAGCGTGAAGTGGAAGGCGCCGGTGGAGGCCACCTCGTTGGTGGTCAGACGCAACCGGACCGACTGGCTGGTGCCGGTGGACAGTTCGCCGGCGAACCCCGCCAACTCGACGACCGCGCCGTCGGCACGGTTCAGCCGCACGCCGCTGTCGAGCGCACGCGGAAGACTCGGGCGCCCCCAGCCGCCGTAGTTCATCACGGAACGGAAATTGGGCGCGTAGATCTCGGCCGACGGCCGGGCGCTGTTGATGACCAGCGCCTTGTAGGCGGCCGCCTCGATGCGCCTGGGCAGGTTCAGCCCGGGCCGGTGCCAGAACTCCTCGATCTGGGCCAGCATGCCGGACACGGCCGGCGCGGCCATGCTCGTGCCGGAGAGGAAGCGGTACCACGGAGCCACGGACCGATTCAGTTCGTCGAAGACCGCGTACTGGGACGAGTTGGTCTCGTACTCGCTCTCCAGCCGCCACTGCGCCGAGCGGGCCGAGAGGATCTGGGAACCCGGGGCGACCACGTCGGGCTTGAACCGCCCGTAGCTGCCCTCGATGCCGATGCCCACGTTGCCGCGGCTCGAGAAGTTGGCGATCTCGGTGTCGCTGTCGGTCGACGCCCGCAGGACGAGGTTGGTGGTCAGCTCGGTGTTCGTGGACGGATCACGGAACTGCCGGCCGCCGGCCCAGATCACGCGCCCCTCGTCGTCGGTGACCACCGCGTTGGTCAGGTTGCGACGGCTCTCGAGCGCGCCCACCGTGATGACGTTCTTGGCGTTGCCCGGGACGGTGATCGACCCGCGACGGCCGCCGACGCCGTTGTTGCCCCCCTGGCCCGAGTTGCCGGCGGCGAACACGAAGAGCACCGGCTGCTCGCCGGAGGTCCCGGGCAGGGCGTCGCGGGCGGCCGCGTCATAGCTGGCCGAAATCGAGTTGTACTCGTAGGCCCCCTGGTAGCCCCAGCTGTTGTTCGAGATGAGCGCGTTGGTCATCGCCGCCTGCTCCTGGAGGAAGGCGTCCGAGATGGTGGGGCCGGTCTGGAGGTCGATCGGCAGGACGAAGAGGCGGGCGTTGGGGGCCATCCCGCGGAACCGGGCGTTGGTGACCGAGCCCTGCACCGGCCCCGGGACCTGCAGCGAGGCGGCCCCGCTGCCGGCGATGGTCGCGGCGACATGGGTGCCGTGGCCGTCGGTGTCGGTCAGGAGATTGGTCTGCGAGCCCACCGTGAACACCCGGTTGGTCGTCAGGTCGGGGTGCGTCCAGTCGATGCCGGAATCGTTGACGTTGACCACCACGTTGCTGCCGGTGAGGCCGCGGTAGGGCGTGGTGTTGGTGATGTCGGTGGCGCTGCCCAGCAGGTAGGCCGACCGGTCGTTGAGCAGTTCGCGGCGATGGGCCTTCTCGATGAGGTGCACCTCGGGGGCGCGCGCCAGCGGCACGAGGGCGCCCGGGGGCGCGTCGACCGTGACCAGCGTGCCGAAAGGGCTGCGCTGGCGTCCGACCTCGCGGACCCCGAGGGCCTCCAGGCGCGCCATGGCGTCGGGGTCGGCCAGCGACAGCATCAGCCGCTGTCCGGCCTCCAGCGGACGGCCGTCGACCGCCCGGGTGAGCAGGTCGGGCTCGAGCTTGAAGGCCGGGTGCCAGGGCGAGACCGACGCGATGTCGGCGTCGAGGGCCAGGGTCTCGACCGAGGCGTCGGTACCCTGGACGAGGAAGGCGTTGACCGGGAGGTAGGACACCACCGACAGGTGATGCTCCTCGAGCCGTCGACGCGCGTCGGCGTCGGGCTCGCGGGCGAACTGGACGATGTGGAAGCCCGGCTCCGGACCGGCCACCAACGCCTCGGGCAGCGGCAGCGGCTCGCCGGAGCGGGTGTCGATGAGGGCGTTGCGCAACACGAGGGCGCGAGGGTCGGTGCGGAGCTGGTCGACGGTGCGGGCCGTGTTGCGGGCACGCCACGGGAACTCCGGGTCGCGGTGGACCGGCAGGTCGCCGGCCGCCAGCGGGCTCACGCGCACGCGCTTGGCGTCGACATGGGCCGACACGGCCAGCGAGGGAGCGAGGGCCGGGGCGGACGATGCCGCGGCGACGACCGGCACCCCGGACGCGGAGGCGGGGTCCGACGCCGGCGGCTGCACCCAGCGGTACAGCCCCAGGGAACCCACCGCCAGGGCGATGGCGACGATCAGGCTTCGAGACGGGCGCATGACGAAAACGGGTTGGCGGCGTTCAGTCCGTGGTCAGCACGCGGTGTTCTTCCACCACGGGACGCAGGGTTTGGGTGACCGGGGCGTTGGTCGAGAGGGCCCCCTCGAAACGCAGCACGGTCTTGGTGGCGAATTCGCCGGTGACGACATAGTTGGTGGCCATGCCGAAGAAGGGGCCCGGCGCGGTGACCACGGCCCCGGCGGCCGGCCGCAGGGTCTGGGCCCAGGCGTACACCACGTAGCGCGGTTCCTCGGCCTGGAGCAGCGAGAGGATCTGCTGCGGGATGCGCTCGACGACCTCGTCGGGCACGGGCCGGAAGGGCCGGCCCGGGTTGTCGGGATCGGGGAGGATGTTCTCCAGCAGCGGCGATCCGGCCGAGAGCGACTCGACCGAGCAGATCTCGGCCACCGACTGGAAGCGCGGCAGGGACCGACGCGGCCTGGCCACCCGGATGGGATTGCCATCCAGGCCGACACCGACCTCGACCAAGGGATCGCCCGGACCGGCGTTGGTGTGCACGAAGCCCGACACGATGCCGCGCACGGCCTGTCCCTGGGCGTTGGTGTAGCCCGCGACGATGCGGTGCAGGTAGGAGGACGGATTGCCACCTGCCGGATCAAGCACCGTCGGCACGAGGTTGGTGCCGTCACTGGCCAGACGCCGGAGCACCGGAACCCCGGAAAGGATGGCAGACCATGCGGCGAGGTTCGTCTGGTTCACGCCCACCTGCCCCCGCGCCGCGTTCTCGGTGAGGGCCGTGGAGAAGGTGTCCAAGAGCGACCAGTCGTTGGTCGGGTGGGTGCCATGGCTGCCGGACCACCACCGCCAATGGTGACGGTCTGCAATGTGTCCGACGTCGAACGTCTCGATGTTGGCCACCGGGCTCTTGAGATAGATCGTCTGCCAGGGCGTGCCCCGGTGGACCCGACCCAACTGGCCGATCGAGGCGAAGGCGTTGGTCGGCGTCGGGAACGACCAGGCGGCGCTGTTGGTGACCAGGGGGTCCTTGTAGGCCATGTCGACGGCCAGCAATTCGGAGGACACACCGGTTCCGAGGACTGGGCTGACCCCCCAAGGCGCATGGGCGCTGATGGCCTTTAGGGGGGCGGCCACCCGGTTGGTCCGATTGACGGTGGTGACGAGGAAATCGCCGCTCGCCTCAGCGATGCGACTCTCGACGATCGCGGGATCGAGTCGCAATCCCGAGAACACCGACGGGCGACGTTCCAGGTACACGTCGGAATAGAATTTCCAGTAGCCCTCGGGATGGGTGTAGACCACGCCCCCCGGTTGCAGATCCTCCTTCGTGTAGTGGACGAAGGGGTCGTTGGCCATGCGCCGCTCCGTCAACTGGACCTCGCCCACGGGATTGAAGCCCACCTGGATGCGGTTGCCGTTGACATTGCCGCCGGAGGCCAGGAGCCGGTCGAGTTCGCGCCGGGCCACCACCTGGGCGCTGCGTGGCACCGAGTTGATGCCATAGAGGAAGGCCCGCAGGCCGAGGCTGGCGTCGACCCGGGGATCGCCGGTCGTCTGAAGCCCCGGCAGCGTCACCGACTCCCAGAACGCGAGCACCCGGACCGGGTTCACCGAGGCGGAGAACTGGTTCTCGAAACCCAGCGGAATCACCCGACCCGCCAGGAAGTTGGTCTGCCACAATTCGGCCATCTGCAGCGGGCGCACCGCTCCGGCGTCGGCCCCGAGGTTGCCGCCGAGGTTGTCGAAACCCTCGTTGATGCCCGCGTCCCCGCCGATGCCGGGCACCGCGCCAAAGGCCGTGTAGCGCAAGTTGTCCAACAGGTTGCTCTCGATCGTGCCGCTCTTGAGGTTGACGAAATCGAGCAGGCGCGGCGGCACGAAGCTGTCGTCCACGATGGCGAAGACCAGCCGGTTGGTGACCGCCAGCGTGAGCTGCGGCACCAGACGGTCGGGCCGGGTGCCCGGCATCGGGAAGATCGCCAGCGGGTTGTTGGTCTCGTTGAGCGGGAAGACCCGGCCCAGGACCGGGTTGTACACGAGACCGAAGACGGCGTTGTGGTTGAGGGCCGGGATGTACTCCTGGGCATCCCACCGGGCGCGGAAGCCGGTGTTGCCATTGCCGACGCGCACCACGTTGCCCACCTGCACCGAGTAGTTGGTGCGGTTGAAGACCATCGGGTTCTGCGGGCTCCACGGCAGCGACGGGTTGGCCGGCTGGGGGATGAAGAGCGGTTGGCCCAGCGGCCGGGCCTCGTTGGCCAGGCTGCCGTCGTACAGGCAGACCTCGGTCCAGTTGGTGGCGATGAGGCGCAACGGCCGGTTGGCCGGAAAGGCCTGCAGGTAGGCGTTCCAGGCCTCCACGGCGGCGTTGTTGATGATCTGGACGGTGTACTGCCCGTACTTCACCACGCCGAGGGCGCTCAGGGTGGTCTCATTGGTGGGCCGCACGGCGCCGCCCGGCGGACGCTCGAGCAGCAGGCGACGCCCGGTGCGCACCCGGGTCTGCCAGAAGGCCTCGTTGAACTTCGGCAGGCCCAAGGCGCTCGGGCCGGTCTGGTTCTGCTTGGTGCCCACGATGAACGGGACGCCGAAGACGTTGGTGCGGGTGGGCACCCTGGGGTTGGCGCTGAGGTTCGCCACGTCCAGCGGATTGTCGAAATCCATCCAGTTGGTCCAGGCCGTGTTGAGGACCTGCGTGAAGGCGTTGGTGACCTCCTCGAGCCCGGCCAGTCGCACAACCGGCAACCGGCGGCCGGGGTTGCGCGGATCCTCACGGTCCTCACGGTAGAAGGTCGGCCGGTAGACATGCGGCGGGAAGGGCTCGGTACCCAGGCCCCCCGGCAGGTTGGTGCGCACCTCGTGGATGTTGGCCGAGAGCTGGAGCAGCCGGTGGAGCTTGGCCGACCAGGTGTGGTTGGTCAGCGAGACCACCTGGGACTGGCCCCGGGAACCGACCGCGTTGGTCACCCAGTGGCTGCCGGCGATGGCGATGCCATGGGCGGCATCCTCGCGGGCGACCGCGTTGGCGGCATCGGGGTAGGTGAACTTGCCCAGCTCGGGCAGGCCGTTGGAGAACTCCTTGCGCAGCAGGCGGTCACCGGCCAGCTGCATCCAGGACGGTGCCGTCCAAGGCACCAGCGCCGTCGCTCGGGCCGCCGACCCGGCCAGCCCATTGGTGGTGACCACGTTGGCGCTGTGCGGCTGGTCCCCGTCGGCATCGAGCACCTGGTAGTTGAGGTTGAGCTTGGCCCGCCGGAAATAGCGGTTGGAGAGGTCGACCCCGACCTCGATGCGCCCGTCGGAGGCGTCGCTGCCGAGGGAGCCCAACAACCGGTAGAACGTGTAGGCGTTGTAGGTGGAGTTGGATGCCTGCGCCGGCGAGAACAACTGGGCCGCGAAGCCGCTGCGCCGCGTGTCGAGGTTGGTCCAGATGACCCGGTTGGGCCCGAGCGGCAGCAGGGCGGGATCGGTGAGCAACTGGAAGGGCGTCAAGTACGGCCGGGCCACGTCGCCACCGGACCAGCGTCGCACGACGTTGTCGCCATCGGTGAGCAGGCGCGGGTTGCGCACCTGCGCCAGGCTCAGCACGAGCGGGCCGTCGGAAAGGTCGTCGACGCCGTTGGACGGCAGCACCCTGGCGGCGGCGCCAGTGTCGCCGGCGGCCCCGACCTGCAGGCGGGAGTCGTCGGCCAGCACCTCCTGCGCCGTCATTCGACCGGCCTGCCCGCCGACCCGGCGGTTGGCCCAGAGGTTGAGGGCGTGCTCGAAGGCCAGGCCCGTGTTGTCGCCATTGGTCGAGTAGGCGTAGGTCTGCCAGAGGTTGGTGTTCAGGTCGCGGAACAGTCCGCCGAGGTTGAGCTCCCAGGAGGCCACGCCCTGGTTGCGGAGGAACAGGCTGGTGGTGGCGTCGGGATTGCGCGCCTGGTTGTGCGCGTGGTTGAGGTCGACCGTCTGGTCGGCCGGGACCACGAGGTAGGCGATGCGGTAGAGGAAGCGGTTGTTGCCCGAATGCGGCCGGTCGGGATCGGCCAGCACGCCGACCCACTCGGGATCGCCGACCTGCCAGACCCGGTTGGTGCCGATGGCCAGACCGAGACCGTTGCGCTGGAGCAGGAACCCGTTGGTGTCGAAGCGGCCGTTGCGGTTGAGGTCGAGGTAGAAGCGGTCCTCGAAGGAATCGGGACGGGAGTCGAGCCGGCCGGCACGGGCGACGACCGGCACCCGGGGATCGAAGTACAGGTTGGCCAGCATCCGCCGGTACTCGAGCACCTCGGCCGGGTTGTTCAGGTCGAAGGGCCTGCCGCCGTACAGGTAGGAGACGTTGGTCAGGGCCGAGAACCATCGGTTCGACTGGGCCGCCCCCAGCGGATCGGGGAGCCCGGCGACCGACAGGCCCGGGATGAAGGACGGCGAGACCAGGTTGGTGGACACCAGGAGCGTGGGCGCCTCGCGCAGCCCGTAGGCCGCGATCTGCGCCAGGATGCGGGCCCGGGCCCGGTTCAGGGCGGCGTCGGCGGCGATGCGCACGTCGGCCTGCTCGCCGGCGGCCGCGACGGCCGCGCGCTCGCGGCGGGCCACGGCCAGGAAGGCGACCGCCGTGATCGTCACCACCGAGAGCATGATCAGGGTGATGACCAGCGCCACACCGCGCCGGCTGGATGGGATGGAGAGTCGTTTCATTGGGGCGCGGTGCGGAGGACGACCCGCTGGCGGAGCGTCTGGAGGGCGCCGGCGTTGTTCGCCAGCCAGCGGTTGCGGGCCTGCAGCGTGTCGGGAAGGGCGCGGAACTGGTCGAGTTGCTTGCCGTCCAGCAGCGTGATCTCGATCTCGATGGATGCCGGCAGGTTGGGCCCGCGGAAGAGGGCGCTGACCTGCCCGGTGTCGGGGTTGACCGTCAGCACCTCGATGGGCAGGGGCCGGGAGACGCCGCCGAGCCGGTTGGTGGCCAGCGCCTGCCAGTCGGCCGGGGCGACCGGGACATGGCGGGGGGAATTGGTGTTCACGCCGACCCTCGGGAAGAGGACGTCGAAGCGCACCGGATGGTTTCCGTCGAAGGGGCGTCCGTCGGCATCGAAGGCGGTGATGCGGCACTGGATGACCCCTTCCAGCACGCGGGGGGCGTCGAGGCGGGCCGCGAGGGTCGCCGCCGTGGGATAGGCGGCGGTGGAGAGCCGCAGGGAGACGAGGTTGGTGCGCAGCGAGGGCGTGCCGGTGAGCCGGTAGGGCGACGCCGTGACCGGCGCGGCCAGTCCGTCCCGCAGCCCGGCGGTGCCCAGCACCTGCACGACGTTGGAGCTCGGCAGCGCCTCGTCGTAGAGGTAGAGCGAGCCGAGCCCCGGGATCGTCCCCGGGGCCACGGGCCCGGCGTCGGGCGTGCCCAGGAAGAGGCCGGCCACATGCCACCGGCCGCCGCCGACCGGGTAGGTGAAGAACAGCTCGTCGAAGCGCAGCGGCTGGGTGCGGTTGGCCGCCGGCCCGTCGCCGGGGAAGAGCAGGTCATAGCCGTTGGCATCCGACGGGCGGACCACCAGGTGCAGGGCGTCGTCGACCCCCGGGGAGGCCGCCCGCTCCACGCTGCGGACGATCAGGTCGAGGGCCGAGCGCCCCCCCTCGGACAGGTCGGCCTGGTTGAGGCTCTGCCGGAAGGCCCTCTGGGTCTGGTCGAACATCGCATAGAGCGCGAGGATGATGACCGTCAGCAGGCCGACGGCGATCATCAGCTCGAGCAGCGAGAAGGCCTGCGTCCGGCGGCGGAGACTCTGGAGTCCGGGGGTTTGGAGTCCGGGGGTTTGGCGTGGGACGACCCGGACCGGACATCCCGGGCATCCCGTGGTCCCGGGGACGCCGCGGGCCACGCCGGCAACGCCTGCGAAATCCGCCTCGACAGGGAAACGCTTCATAGGATCACAGGGAACCCGGCGGGAACCGGTAGAACTGCACGACGCCGGGCCCGGGGGTCTCCGGGGCGGGGTTGAACGGGTAGACGATGTTGCCGAAGAAGGACGGATCCTGCGGCACGCTGCCACGCAGCGGGGCCGGTTGGCCGAGCACGTCGGTGCGGAACTCGCGGCGGTTCAGCCCCAGGCGGTACTGGTCGGGTGCGGGACCGGTGCGCTGCAGGGGCCACTCGAGGATCATCCGGACCTCGGAGACCGCCGCACCCGGACTGTTGCCCTGGCGCGTCACCGTCTCGAGGGTCACCCGGTAGCGGAAGGCCAGGTCCATCCTGGGATCGTTGGGGTTGCCACGGCGTTCGCTCCAGCGGATGACCGGGTGCTCGGCCATCGAGCCGCTCATCGAGCGCATCTCCAGCCGTACGACGTTGGTGACCGTGACCGGATTGCCACGGCTGACGGCCGAGGGCTCCAGCGTGTACTTCGGGCGACTGACCAGGCCCACGAGCTGGAAGGCGTCGCCGATCGGATCGGAACCGGCAAGCGTGCCGGTCACCATGGGACCGTGGAAGTGGTTGGTGCGCGTGGGCGACCGGTCGCGGTACTGGCGGACGAGCGTCACGCGGTCGGCGTAGTGGAGCAGGTCCTGCAGGCCGGTCTGCCCGCCGCGCACGACGTTGAGCAGCAACTCGGCATCCTGGGTGAGCAGCGACTCCTCGCGGTCCTGCCTCTGGACATTCAGGCCGGCCGGCAGCACGCCGATGATCGCCACCATGGCGATGGCCACCACGGCGATGCACAGGGCGATCTCGATGAGCGTGAAGCCCGAACCCGTGCCGGTCCGGCGGGTCCGCGGGAGGCGCACGAGCGACGGGAGCGGCGCCGGGCTCGGGGAGGCGGGATGTCCGGGGAGTCTCATCAACGGAGGGCGGGTTTGAGGATCCGGGACCGGCCGGTGAGGCTGGAGACGATCACCCGGTTGTTGGTGGCGTTGTCGCGGGGCGTCTCGATGGCATCGGGCGTGACCGACGGGTCGATGCGGCCCGCGGCGTCGCGGGAGATGAACACGCTGCCCTGCCCCACGCCGAGGGCCAACTCGGAGAGCGGGGGCAGCCGGAGGTCGGCACGACCGTTGAGTGCCCAGGCCCGGTTCATCTCGTCGAGGGCGAGGCGGCCGTCGGGCCCGAAGGCCACGAAATGCATGGGGATCGCCGGCAGCGTGTCGCCCGGGTACTCGGCGAGGGGGAACCGGAACGGGCGCTGCGGCAGTTGGTGAAGGGCCAGGTCATGCCGGTCGGTCGGGCCCAGCGGCGCCGGCAGGAAGAGCCGTGGCGAGAGGATGACGCCCTCGGGCAGGGTCTGCCAACCGGGTCCGAGGTAGCGGGTGTGGCTGCGCCCGGGCTGGGCCCCGGTCTCCCGCTCCACCAGGAGCGCATAGGAGTGGTACACGCCCAGGGCGATGTTGGTGAAGCTGCGAAGCGCCTGCTCGCGGAACCCCGCCGGCGCCACCTGGCGCCCGACGATCATGGCCTCCACCTGGGAGTCCAGATCCGGCCGGGCCACCCAGACATTGGTGGGTGCGAAGACGACATACACGGTGGTGCGCAGGCGCAGGGCCTCCTGACGGGCACGGTTCAGGTCGTCGCCGAGCTGGCGGTGCCCGCTGGCCAGGGTCTTGCCCTGCACCATGCCCCGGATCGCCGGCACGGTGACACCGGCCAGAAGCCCGATCACCGCCACCACAACGAGCAGCTCGAGCAGGGTGAAGGCCCCGGGCCGCCGGCTGGTAGCGGCAGGGTCCGTGCACCCGGTGGGTCCTTGGGGCTTCATGCGGGGGTGGCGTCGGGTGGGTGGGCGGCTGGGACGGACGGTGGCGCGGGAGGTTCCGCCGGGGTGAGGTGCCGCCGGGATCACTTCCAGCTGTAGATGTTGTCGCGGTTGTTCGGGTGGTCCTGGTCGGCCGTGAGGTCGGCCTTGCCGTCGGGCCCGAGGGACATCACCAGGGCGTTGCCCGGGATGAACCGGGGCTGGGCCGGGCGGCCGGGGGCCACCAGCGGGAACGGGCTGAGGACACGGCTGTCGTAGTCCAGATCGAGCACGACGATGTAGGGATGGCCCCAGGGGTCACGATACACGCCGAGATCGTCCACGCCGTTGGGCTGGTTGCGGCCCACGGTCTTGGTCGCCAGGTACACCGTGCGCTTGGGGTTCTGGTTGTTGTTGAGGTTGACCGCGTCGGTCACGCCACCCTGGACGTCGGCCACGCTCTGCGCGGTGAGGATGGCGATGACCTCGGAGTTGTTGGCCTCGCGGCCGCTGTTGCCCTGGTCGCGGACGAGTTGGTAGCCGGTCTTGGTGGCCACCGTCGGCGTGGGCAGCACCCCCTTGGCGTCGGGCGTGTTGGCGTTGCCGAAGATCCAGTCGGGTGCGCCCGCCGGGCGGCCCGTCAGGCCGTGGGCATCCCGGGTCCGCTTGGTGGCCGGCAGGCGGGAATAGTCGGCCTGGTAGGAATTGATCGCGCCGACGATGCCCGTGACCTCGACCTTGGCCTTGGCCGACTTGGCCTTGGTGGTCGCCGAGGCGATGGCCGGCAGCAGCATCGCCGCCAGGATGCCGATGATGGCGATGACGACGAGCAGTTCGATGAGCGTGAAGGCGCCGTGGCGCCGGGCGTTCGTTCGGGTCTTCATGGGTTCTCTGACGCGCGGGTGGGATCGGAACGGAGCGGTTTTCGGGGGGATGGGCGTTGGGCGTTGGACGGACGGCGGGGTCTCCGGGGGGGAAGTGTGGCCTAGTTGGATTCCTTCCAGTTGCCGATGATCTTCACCCGGTCGCGGCCGACGGGGATCTCGGCCCACAGGTCGAAACCGCCCGGGTTGTTGGTCGGGTTGGTGGAGACGTAGCGCCACGGGTTGAGGCCGCGGTTGGTCGGCACGGGGTGGTCGTCACGGTGGTTGGGCCAGGCGAACCCGCTGGAGCGCTTGCCCGAGGCGTCGGTCGCGAAGCCCACGGCCAGCACCTCGATGTCGGCGTAGCCGGCGTCGGTGCGCCGGCGGAAGACCTCGGCGTACTGGCCCTCCTTGAAGTCGGTCACGAAAAGCCGGTTGCGCAGCTCGGCCGGCTTGGCGTTCTGGATGCCCTCCCGGCCGAACCACTGCTGGAGCTCGGCCGAGCGGATGCCGTCGCCGTCGTCGCCGTCGGCCCTCGGGATGAAGAAGCCGTCCACGCTGGCGGCATTGGTCAGGTAGACGCCGGAAAGCTCGTAGAACAGGGGACTCAGGGCCGGGTTGGGCAGGGTCTGGAACCCCTGGCCAGGCACGGCGACCCGGCGGATTCCGTCGGGCGGATAGACCCCGAAGCGGGCCTTGTAGGCCTCGATGAGCGTGACCAGTTGCGCCAGCTCCGCACGCACCCGCGACTCCTTCATCTTGGTCGCCGCCGCCGGGGCCAGCCCGACCACCATGCCCGCGAGGATGCCGATGATCGACATGACCACCAGCAGCTCCAGCAGGGTGAACGCGGCCGCGCGCCGGAGGGGTCCCGGCAGGCACGGAGGCGATGGACGGCGGGATCTCATGGGTTCACGCGGGCAGGGGTCTCGCTGGGGCGGCGACTTTCCCGAAGCTTCACCGGTCCTTCAATTCCTTTTCCATGCGCTCGCTCAGCCATTGCTTGATCATGCTCTGGTAATTGAGGAAGCGGGAACGGGCCAGACGCTTGATCCGGCTGAGCATCCGGGGGTCCATCCGCAGGGTGATGGTGATCGACTCGGACTGCTCGGAACCGGCAGTGGCCGAAAGATCCATGAGGCGCGGGTCGACCTGGTTCTCCGCCCAGAAATCGGCCTCGGCCTGCTCGCTGTCGAAGAGCGGGACATCGTCCCACGACTGGATGGTCTGCTGGTTCATGGGAGGCCGGTGCGGGAAGGCTTTCCAAGCTCAGCCCGACAGGGCCTGTGTGAGCCGCCGTTGGTAGAAGTAGGCCTCGGATTCGGTGAATGGCCGGGACAGGATGACCCGGATCACCTTGCCGTTGGTGCGGTAGACGCTGAAAAGGCCCTGCCCCCCGGCGGATTGGCCCAGGTTGAAGAACCGGGCCTGCACCCCGAATCGCGACGAGTCGGGCAGCAACCGGATGGCGAAGGGATCCTCGAAGGACTCCTCGATCGCCGGGACGGTGATCGACCCGTCCAGCTCGAACGGCAGGTTGTTCCAATCGAACTCCATTGAGCCGACCCTTCAGTCCCATTTCGTATGGCCGATGCGCATTCAATGTAACTACTTTGTATTTACACCGGCGCACCCTCCCGGTCAAGGGATGCTTGACGTTCCTGGAGAAGGCCCCTTCCCGGGGCCAAAAAAGGCCATCGGTACCCGCCGATGGCCCCGGGAAGGACCGCCCTAGTCGCCGCCACCGCCGCCGGCGTCGCCGCCGAGGGTCTCCATCAGCTTGATGAGCGGCAGGAACATCGCGATGACGATGGAACCGACGACCACCGCCAGGAACACGATCATGATCGGCTCGAGCAGCGAGGTCATCGCCGAGACGGCGTTGTCGACCTCCTCGTCGTAGTTGTCGGAGATCTTCAGGAGCATCTCGGGCAGCGCGCCGGTCTGCTCGCCGACGTCCACCATCGAGACGACCATCGGCGGGAACACGCCCGACTTCTCCAGCGGGGCCGTGATGGTCTCGCCCTCCTTGACCGACTCATGGATGTCCAGCACCGCCTTGGCGACGACCACGTTGCCGGCGGTCTCGCGCACGATGTTCAGGGCCTGGAGGATGGGCACACCCGACTGGACCAGCGTGCCCAGGGTCCGGGTGAACCGGGCGATGGCCACCTTGCTGATGACCGGGCCCAAGGCGGGCATGTGCAGCTTGAACTTGTCGAAGTACCAGAGGCCAAGCTTGGTCTTGATGGCCACCTTGAAGCAGATGACGAAGATCGCGATGCCCCAGACGACCTGACCCGGGAAGGGCATGCCGCCGAAGAACCAGTCGGGGAAGATCACCGTGTTGTCCTTCAGGGTCTCGGAGATCTTCAGAACGAAGAGGGTGAATTCCGGCATGCCCGCGTCGCCGCCCAGCAGGTCGGCGAAGATCATCTTGAACTTGGGCACCACGACGATCATCAGCAGCGCCACGATGCCCACCGCCACGACCATGACCGCGATGGGATAGAACATCGCGGCCACGACCTTGCCCTTGATCTTCTCGGCCTTCTCCATGAACTCGGCCAGACGCTTGAGCACGACCTCAAGCACGCCGCCCAGCTCGCCCGCCTTGACCATGTTGACGAAAAGACGGTTGAAGACCTTGGGATGCTGGGCAAGGCCCTCCGAGAAGGTCGAACCACCCTCGATGGACAGGGACAGGTCGCTCAGGATCTTCTTGAGCACCGGGTTGCGCTCCTGCTTCTCGAGCACGCGCAGGCCGCGGAGCAGCGGCAGACCGGCCTCGACCAGGGTGGCGAGCTGCCGGGTGAAGGTGCAGAGCACCTTGGCCTTCACCTTGCCGCCAAAGCCAGGGATCTTGATGTTGATCTGGCCCGCACCCTTCTTCTTGCCCTTGCCGGCGGCCGCGTCCCCGGCCGCCTTGCCGCCCTTGGTATCGGACTTGGGCGGGGCGACCTCGGTGACCTTGGTCGGCAGGAAACCCATCTCCTTGAGGCGGTTGAGGGCCTCGGACTGGCTGCTCACCTCCAGGACGCCCTTGGTTTCCTTGCCACTGCTGTCCATGGCGACGTAGTTGAATTTGGCCATATCGGTCTCCTCGGGGATGGGGTCGGAAAAAGGGGTCGAAAGGGGTTTGGGGTGCCCGGATGCGCGGGCGGATCTGGAGGACGAGGTCCTTGAGGTTCCTGGGGACGGTTTTCGGGATGGATCAGGTGTACTTCAGAACTTCCTCGACGGTGGTTTCTCCGGCGTAGATACCCCGGAGGCCGTCCTCACGCAAGGTCACCATTCCCTGCTCGATGGCCTTCTGGCGGACCACGACCGTCGGCGCCCGGTCGTTGATGAGGTTCCGGATCGGGTCGGAGACGGCCAGCAGCTCGTAGATGCCCTTGCGCCCGCGGTATCCGGTGTCGTTGCAGTTCCCGCACCCGCGGCCGTAGTAGAAGGTCTTGTCGCCGATGTCGTGGGCCGAGAGGTTGAGGTTCTGCATCTGCGACTCGCTCGGCTCGAACGGCGTGCGGCAGGTCGGGCAGATGCGGCGGACCAGGCGCTGGGCCAGCACGGCCAGGAGGGTGGACGAGATCAGGAAGGGCTCGACGCCCATGTCGACCATGCGGGTGACCGCGCCGGCGGCGTCGTTGGTGTGCAGGGTGGAGAGCACCAGGTGACCCGTGAGCGATGCCTGGACGGCGATCTGGGCGGTCTCGAGGTCGCGGATCTCACCCAGCATGATGATGTCGGGGTCCTGACGGAGGAAGGCGCGCAGGGCCTTGGCGAAGGTCATGCCCGCCCCCTCGTTGACCTGCACCTGCATGATGCCCTCGATGTCGAACTCGACCGGGTCCTCGACGGTGAGGAGCTTGGTGTCGATCTGGTTGATCTGGCGCAGGCAGGAATAGAGCGTCGTGGTCTTGCCGCAGCCGGTCGGCCCGGTGACCGTGAAGATGCCATTGGGCTGGTTGATCGTCTCGATGATGAAGTCGTAGCCGTCCTTGGGCAGGCCCAGGGTGTCGAGCTGGAGCTGCACGGCACCACGGTCGAGAACGCGGAGCACCACCGACTCGCCAAAGGCAGTGGGAAGCGTGGAGATGCGAAGGTCGACCTGTTTGCCGGAGATCACCGTGCTGATGCGCCCGTCCTGCGGGAGCCGTCGCTCGGAGATGTTCAGGTTGGCCATGATCTTCAGGCGCGAGGTGACCGGCGTCGAAAGGTGCCTGGGCGGCGGCGCCATCTCGTACAGGGCGCCGTCCACGCGGTAGCGGATCTTGAACTCGTCCTCGAACGGCTCGAAGTGGATGTCCGAGGCCCGGTCCTGCACGGCCTGCATCAGCACGAGGTTGACGAACTTGACCACCGGGATGTCGTTGACCGCGTCGTCGAGCGAGATGGTCATGCCCTTGGGTCCCTCGTCCTTGACGACCTCGCCGTCGCCCCCGAGCTCCTTGAGCAGCTGCGCGTAGCCCAGGTCGGCCTGGGCCGGGTAGAACTTGTCGACGCAGGCCACGATGTCGGCCGGGTTGGCGACCACCAGCTGCAGCGTGTGCTTCAGGGAGAACCCCAGCTCGTCCATCGTCTGGGGGTTGAGCGGGTCGGCAAGGGCCACCTGCAGGGTGTCGCCGTAGAGGGCCACCGGGACCACCTGGTACATGCGGGCCGTCTCGTTGGGCACCGCGGCGATGGCCTCGGGCGGGATGGTCTCCGGCTCGAGCGTCACCACCATGGTGCCCAGGTGGTCGGCCATGATCTGCAGGATCGAATCGAGGTCGAGCAGGCCGTAATCCTGCAGGATCTGCGCGACCGGCTTTCCGCTGCGCTGCACCTCCTGACCGATCTCCTCGATCTGCAGGTCGTCGAGCAGCCCGCGCTCGCGGATGAGGGCCAACAGCGGATGGGAGACGGCTTCAGGCATGGGGCGGTGCGTTGGGGGTTACTTGCGGGCCTGGTTCTCCGCGCGGGAAGCGCGGATCTCCTCCAGCTTGAGATGGATGGTCATGGGGTCCAGCGCCTTCGTCACGACCTCCTCCTCGGAGATCATGCCGGCCTGCCACTTCTCGAGGAGAAAGCCGTCGAGGGTGACCATGCCGTATTTCGAACCCGTCTGGATGTCCGACTGGATGCGGAAGGTCTTGTTGTCGCGGATGAGCGCCGCCACCGAGGGCGTGTTGACCATGATCTCAAACACCGCCACGCGACCCGGCTTGTCGATCCGGGGCACGAGCAATTGCGAGATCACGCCCTGGAGCACCGTGGAGAGCTGGATGCGGATGGTCTCCTGCTGGTTCTGGGGGAAGGCATTGACGATACGGTCGATCGTCTTGGCCGCACCGGTGGTGTGAAGGGTGCCGAAGACCAGGTGACCGGTCTCGGCTGCGGTGATCGCCGCCTCCATCGTCTCGAGGTCGCGGAGCTCGCCGACCAGGATGATGTCGGGGTCTTGCCGGAGCGCTCGGCGAAGGGCCTCGGCGAAGGTGGGCACATCGACGTTGACCTCCCGCTGGGTCACCACCGCCTTCTTGTGCTTGTGATAGTACTCGATGGGGTCCTCGATCGTGATGATGTGCGCCTCGTCCTTCTCCTCGTTGAGGAGATTGAGGAGGGAAGCCAGGGTCGTGGTCTTGCCCGAGCCGGTCGGCCCCACCACCAGCACCAGGCCGCGGGGCTTGTTGATGAGCGTCCGAACGGTGCTGGGGATGCCAATCTGCTCCATCGTGAGCAGCTTGGAGGGGATCTGCCGCATCACGATGGCAAAATTCCCCCTTTCCTTGAAGGCGCTGACGCGGAACCGGGCCAACTCGCCGAAGGCTAGGGCGAAGTCGACGCCACCTTTCTCCCGGATCTGCTGGATGTGGTCCTCGGAGGTGATGGAACGCATCAGCTCCTCGGTGTCCTCGGGGCGCAGCGGCGGGCCGTCGACGCGCTGGAGGATGCCGTGGATGCGGATGACGGGGGGAATGTTGACCCGGATGTGCAGGTCGGCTCCGCCTTCGGAGACTATCAACTGCAGCAGGTCGGACATCTGGTAGGACATGGGTTGTTTCTGGAAAGGGGCTGGGGCTCTGGTTCGGGCGCTCTGGATCGGGATCAGCCCGCGCGGACGGACGCCGCCACGGGCGTCAACGCCGCCTCCTCGAACAAAGCAACTCCGGGGCCATTCATGGTCGCATTCGGTGGGATCAATGCTCGGACACGGTGGCGCGCACGACCTCGTCGACCGTCGTGACGCCGGCCAGCACCTTGCGCATGCCGTCCTCGCGGAGCGTGCGCATGCCCATCTCGCGGGCCCGGTTGCGCAGCACGTTGGAAGGCACCTTGTCGTAGATCAGCTTCCGCGCCTCGTCGTTGATGTTGAAGATCTCGAAGAGACCGAAGCGGCCCTTGCATCCGGTCTTGTTGCACTCGGGGCAGCCCTTGCCCTTGCGGGCGGCGGCCGAGGCGGCCTGCTCCGGCGTGAAGCCCAAGCCGGTGATCTCCTGCTCGGTCAGCGTGTGGGGTGCCCCGCACTTCTTGCACACCTTGCGGACCAGGCGCTGCGCCATGAGGCATCGGGCCGACGACGCCACGAGGAAGGGTTTCACGCCGATGTCGATGAGACGGGCCACGGCCGAGGGCGCATCGTTGGTGTGCAGGGTGGAGAAGACGAGGTGGCCGGTCAGCGACGCGTTGATGGCGATGGTCGCGGTCTCCATGTCGCGGATCTCACCCAGCATGATGACGTTGGGCGATTGGCGGAGCATGGACCGCAGGGCCGCGGCGAAGGTGAAGCCGATGTGCTCGTGCACCTGTACCTGGTTGATGCCCGCCAGCATGTACTCGACCGGGTCCTCGACCGTGATGATCTTGCGGTCGGGCCGGTTGATGTAGTTGAGGCAGCTGTAGAGCGTCGTCGTCTTGCCCGAGCCGGTCGGGCCGGTGACCAGCAGGATGCCGTCGGGCAGGCTGATCATGCGCTCGAAGGTGGCCTGGTCGTCGGCCATGAAGCCCAGCTCGGCCAAGCCCAGCCGCAGGCCGGTCTTGTCGAGGATACGCATGACGATCGACTCGCCATGCGAGCAGGGGATCACGTTGACGCGGAGGTCGATCACCTTGCCGCCCACGTTGGTCTGGATGCGACCGTCCTGCGGGATGCGCTTCTCGGCGATGCTCATGCCCGAGGAGATCTTCAGGCGGGCGATGACCGGCGCCTGGAGCCGCTTCGGGATGTCCTTCATCTCTGTCATCATGCCGTCGATGCGGTAGCGCAGACGGAACCGCTTGCCCATGGGCTCGAGGTGGATGTCGGAGGCCCGCAGCTTGAAGGCGTCGACGATGATCTGGTTGACGAGGCGGATGATCGGCGCGTCGGCGTCGAGGGCCTGGTTGTCGGCGCCCACATCGCCCTTGAGGGCCCCCACCTCGACCTCACCCTCGGTGATGTCCTGGATCATCCTGGCGATCTCGGAATCGCCGCGGCCGCCGCCGCCGCCGGAGTTGCCGTAGTACTTGTCCAGGGCCGACCTGAGGTCGTCCTCGCAGGTGACGCGGTACTCGAGGGTCTTGCCGAGGGAGACCTGCAGGCCGTCAATGGCCTCGATGTCGGAGGGATCGGACAGGGCCACGACCACCGTGCCGTCGTGGGCGGCGACCGGGACCGCGTTGTACTTGCGGGCCACGTGGCGCGGCACGGCGTTGATGACCTCGTCGGTGAGGCGGGTCTCGGCCAGGTTCACGGTCTCGACGCCGAAGTAGGTCGACTTGGCCATGACCACCAGCGACGCCTCGAGGCGGCCGGTCTTGACCAGGGTGTCCACCACCCCCTCGCCGGAGGCCTCGGCCTCCGGACGCACCTCGGCGACGGCCTCCTGGGTCGTCAGACCCATGTCGAGCATGGTTTCGAGCAGAAAATCGTCTTTGGCAGCCACGGTGTCCTTGGGATTTTCCGTCGGCCATGCCCAGGGGGCGCGGGCCTCGGGAAGAAGTGCCGGTGAGTTAAGGAAGGGGCGTTCACAATGTCAAACGCGGACCTGCCCAAAATCCGGTGCCCCCATGCATCCCCGCACCCCGGGTGACCCACCCTACCGGGCGGGGCACGCCGCCGTCACCGCGAGCCCGCGGTCCAGAATGCGCTCGACCCGGGGTCGGCGGGCATTAGCGTGCCGCCCGGGGTTTCCACCCACCGCGCCCCGCCACCCGTCCCGTGATCGACATCCATTTCGGCGACAACCTCGAGATCCTGCGCGCATTCCCGGACGCCTCGTTCGACCTCGTCTACATCGACCCGCCGTTCAACACCGGCAAGGCCCGGACCTGCACGCTGACCCGGACCGTGCGGGACGACCACCACGGGGACCGGACCGGGTTCCATGGCCGCCGCTACCGGACCGAGACGGTCGCCACGCGGGGATACTCGGACACCTTCCCGGATTATCCGGCCTTCCTGCAGCCCCGGCTCGCGGAGGCCCGGCGGCTGCTGAGGCCCGACGGCTCGTTCTTCTTCCACATCGACTTCCGGGAGGTCCACTACTGCAAGGTGCTGCTGGACGGGATCTTCGGCCGCGAATCCTTCCTCAACGAGATCATCTGGGCCTACGACTACGGGGCCCGGACCACCCGACGCTGGTCGCCCAAACACGACAACATCCTCTGGTACGCCAAGGATCCCCGGAACTACACCTACCGCTACCAGGACATCGACCGCATCCCCTACATGGCCCCGGACCTGGTCGGCCCGGAGAAGGCCGCCCGGGGGAAAACCCCCACCGACACCTGGTGGAACACCATCGTCAGCCCCAACGGCCGGGAGAAGACCGGCTACCCCACCCAGAAGCCGTTGGCCATCCTCGACCGGATCATCCGCGTGCATTCCAACCCCGGGGATCGGGTGCTCGATTTCTTCGCGGGCAGCGGCACCGCCGGGGAATCGGCGGCCCGGAACGGACGGAAGGCGGTACTGGTGGACAACAACCCCGAGGCCATCGCGGTCATGGCCCGCCGGCTCGGTTTCGCCCGGCCCCGCTTCCACGGCATCGCCGCGCCCGACGGGGGCCGACGTCGTCGGACCATCCGCACCCAGGCCGCAGGACCCCGCTGAGTTTTCAGGTGCTGGCTCTCAAGCCAGGATCCCCCGCACGACCTCGCCGGCCACGTCGGTGAGCCGGTAGTCGCGTCCGTTGTGGTGGTGGGTCAGCCGTTCGTGGTCGAAGCCGAGCAGGTGCAGGATGGTGGCGTGGAAGTCGTGCACGTGGACCCGGTCACTTCCCACCCGGATGCCGAGGTCGTCGGAGGCGCCATACACCGTGCCGGCCCGGACGCCGGCCCCGGCCAGCCAGGACGAAAAGACCCAGTGGTGGTGCTCGCGGCCGCGGTGGTCGGCAGTGGCGTTGAAGGGGGTCCGGCCGAACTCGGTGGTCCAGACGACCAGCGTGTCCTCGAGCATCCCGCGCTGGCGCAGGTCCTTCAGCAGGCCGGCGATGGGGCGGTCGACGTTGGCCGCCAGGGGGCCGTGCTGGGTCATGTCGCCGTGGGCGTCCCAGTTGTCGGACGAGCCCGAGTCGATCAGCTCGATGAATCGCACTCCCCGCTCGGCCAGCCGACGGGCCACCAGGCATTGCCAGGCGAACCCCCGGGTGCTGCCCCGCTTCAGGCCGTACAGGGCGTGGGTGGCATCGCTCTCGCGGGACAGGTCGAAGAGCTCGGGCAACTCCATCTGCATGCCGAAGGCCGTCTCGAAGGACTTCATGCGGGCCACCAGCAAGGGATCGGCCGACCGGGCCGACCGGTGGCGCAGGTTCAGGCGGTCCATGGCGGCCATCTCCAGCGCCTGCAGCTCCTCGGAGGGGGATCGACGTCGGAGATTGGCCACCGGCTCCGCGCCTGGCACCACCCAGGTGCCCTGATGGGCCCCCGGCAGGAAATCACTGGCCCAGACCTGCCCCCCGGCATACGGGCTCTTGGGCGCGATGACCACGAAGGAGGGCAGGTTGCTGTTCTCGGTGCCGAGGCCGTAGCTCACCCATGACCCGATGCTGGGCCGGGCGAAGGTGAAGGAGCCCGTGTGGATGCCCAGGGTGGCCTCGTAGTGGTTGGTGTGGTCCGAGGTCATCGAGCGGATCACACACATCTCGTCGACGCACCCTGCCATGTGCGGGAAGAGCGTGCTGACCTCCGTGCCGCAGCGGCCGTGCCGCGCGAACTCCCACTGGGGCCGCTTGGCGTACATGGTGAAGTCGCCCTTGCGCCCCTGGAATTCGTCGACGGTCACGGTCTTGCCGGCGCTGGCGAAGAGCCGGGGCTTGGGGTCCCACGAATCGACGTGGGAGACTCCTCCGCTCATGTAGAGGAAGATCACCCGCTTGGCCTTCGGCGTGAAATGCGGAGCGCGGGGCAGGAGCGGATCGGCCGAAGCCCCCGGAACGCCCGGGGTGAGCAGCCCACCGGCCTCCCGCCCGAGCAGGTCGCCAACGATGCCCGGGAAGAGCATGGACCCGCCGACGAGCGACCGCAGGAAGCCGCGGCGGCGGGGATCGAACTGAGCTTGGCGGTTCATCGGGGGGATCTCAGGGGGGGGATGCGGTTCCGGTCGGTTCCGGTCGGTTCTGGTCGGTTCTGGTCGAGGGCGTCCTGGGTCGGGTCAGTCGATGGTCAGGAACTCGTTGCTGCCCAGGAGCACGCGAACCCAGGCCGCCAGGGCCCGGGCCTCCGGTCCGGTCTCCGCCGCGGGCCCGCTCCCAGTATCGCTCCCAGGCATGGACTGGGCCGCCGACCCGAGAGCCTGCCGGTAGCGGGCCAGGAACGCGGTCGCCTCGGCGGCCTCGGCGGGCCCGGGCGGGCGCCGCAGGATCCGCCGGAAGACCTGGTCCACCTGGGCCGCCTCGCCGGTGTGGGCGGCCCGGGCCGAGCGCGCCAGGCGTTCGGCCTGACGGTGCACGAGCGGGTCGTTGAGGAAGAACAGCGCCTGCGAGGGCACCGTGGTGGTACGGCGACCGGCCGTACTGGCGTTGGGATCGGCCCCGTCGAAGAGCGCCAGGAAGGGGTGCCGCTGGATGCGCTGGGTCATCAGGTACACGCTGCGGCGCTGATGATCGTAGGAGGCCGCGTACGGGCCGTGCTGGGTGTACCCCCAGCGGGTCGGCGAGGGGAACGGGTGCCCTTCCCCGACCGACAGGTCGAGTTCGCCGCAGGCCTCGAGCAGGGCATCGCGGGTCTCCTCGGCCCCCAGGCGTCGGCGGGCGAACGGCGAGAACAGGCCGTCGGACGAAGCCCCGGCCGGAGCCATGCGACCGGCGACCAAGCCGGCCGAGGGAGCGTCGGAGGGTTCCACCGGGCAGGAGGAGGCGTCGAACGAAGTCGCCGAGGCCGGAAGCGCCGACTCGGGCTCGCTGCGTTGGCGGTAGGTGGCGCTGGCCACGATGGCCCGGTGCAGCGCCTTGATCGAGCCGCCGGACCGCCGGAATTTGGAGGCCAGATGATCCAGCAGGTCCGGGTGGCTCGGGGCCTGGCCGCGGAGACCGAAGTCGTTGGCGGTGGCCACGAGGCCCCGGCCGAAGTGCTGCTGCCACACCCGGTTGACCATCACCCGGGCTGGCAGCGGATTGGCCGGATCGGCCAGCCAGCGGGCCAGTTCCATGCGGCCGCTGGAGGAGGTCGGCGGATCCATGCGCGCGGGCCCCACGGCCGAGAGGGTGCCGCGGCGGACCCTCTGGCCCGGCTGGTCGGGCTCGCCCCGCACCTGGACGACCGCGTCGCGCGGCGTGCCCTCGGACACGCCGTAGGCCAGCGGGAAGGGACCTTCCACCAGCAATCGCTCCAGTTCGCGGGCCGCCGACTGGGCCTCGTCCTGCAGGGTCTTCAGGCGCGCCTCGAGGGCAGCCACCCGGGACCGCCGGCGACCGGCCGCGGCGGGATCGGCGGCGGAGGCGACCGATCCGGCCGGCGGCAGCGGGGCCTCCTGCACGGCGAAGTTGTCGGCGTCGAGGGCGGGCTTCGGACCGACCCGGTGGCCGTAGCTGTCGATGAAGACATCGTCGATCGAACCATCCCAGCGCGGGGCCAGTGCGCCGGCGAAGGTCACCGCCTCGCCCCCCTCTTCGCGCAGGGCGGCCTCGTACCGTCGCGCCTTCAGGTCGAGGTCGATGGCCACCTGGTACCAGCGACCCCGACGCAGCGGGGCCACCCCGTCCCGGCGGTCGCCGTCGATTCGGAAGAATTCCGACCCCGACCAGAACAGCTCGATCGCCGCCGAGGTGCCCGGGCCGTGGCCGAGGTAATACCGCCAGGTGCCTTCCTGAGCCTCCTTCACCCCACCTGGAACCTCGCCGCAACGGAAGTCGAACGCCGCCCGCAGGTGCCCGGTCCGGTCGGCCTTCCAGGCCGGGGAGAGGCTTTGCCCGAATCCGTCGTAGGCCGGTCCGCCCGGCATGTGGATGCCCAGCGCGCCCCGGGGCAGGAACCCCACGAACGGGCTCTGGGAGCCCGTCCGAAGGCGGACCCGGCTGTCGGGACCAGGCCTCCAAGGGCTGGCGGGCGGGGCGTCGGCCTTCTGTGCCTCGAAGCCGCCATCGATGCCGCGCAGGGAGGCCAGCTCGGTCTCCAGTCGATCCCGCTCGGCCACCGAAGGGTCGGCCGCCGGGTGGGACGTCGCCACCTCCGTGGACACCGGGGCCAGCGCCTCGGGCTGGAGGGCCAGGTTGTCGAGGCAGAGCCCCGGACGCGGCAGCATCGCGCTGGCCGCCTCGGCCGGCCCGGCCCCGGAATCGAGGCCGATGAAGTCGAGCACGCCATCCCAGTCGGCCGACAGGCGCAGCGGCCCCGTCGAGCGGACCGAACCGGGCGTTCCCAGGCGGGCCAGGACGGTGCGGGTCTTCCGGTCGACCTCCAGCTGCAGGTTCTGCCAGGTTTCCGGTGCGAAGTCGCCCAGCACGGTCCGGTTCGGCACCTGGGTCGATTGGGGGGCCGACGGGCCCGTGCGCAGCGAGACCCCGTGGGCCGAGATCAGCACCTCGAAGGCCGGCCGGCCTCCGTCTCGACCCGCCCAGAACCGGTGCGCGGCCCGACCCGGCGAGGTGCCGGCCTTCGGTTCGGCGAGGACCTTGAAATCGAGGTTGATCGACAGCCGGGACGCCTCACGGACCGGTCGCCCGAGCCGGTTCAGCGACTGCCCCAGATGCCACGAGGCCATGCCCGCCGGGATGGACGCCCCGACGCGGCCGCCCGGATACCGGTTGCGCAAGGGACTCTGCGCATCGGTGGTGACGGCGATCGGGCCGCCATAGACCCAAGGCGGCACCAGCACCCCCTTGCTGCCCCCGGCGGCCGGGGCCTGCAGCTCGAAATCGCCGTCCAGGTCGTCGATGGACCGCAGCACGGCCGAGGGCACAGGCAACCCGGCGCGCTGCACCACCCGGGTCAGCGAGGCGACCCGGGCCTCGTGCTCACGCCAGCGCGGCAGCGACTCCTCGGGCGGGATCAAGGGCACCATGGAGCGGGTGCGCTGCTTCTGCTCCGAGCCCGGGAAGGCGAAGCGGGTGCTCTCAAAGATGCCGTACAGGGCGTAGTACTCGGTCGCGGGGACCGGGTCGTACTTGTGGTTGTGGCAGCGGGCACACCCCAGGGTCAGGCCCAGGAAGGCCTGGCCCATGGTGTCGATGGTGTCCTGCAGGGTGAGGTGGTGGTAGTTCTCGGAGTCGAAGCCGAAGCGCCGGGAGATGGCCAGGAACCCGGTGGCGGCCACCCGCTCGGCGTAGCGCTCCCGGGGTCCCTGGCGGGCCAGCAGGTCGCCCGCCACCTGCTCCTGGACGAAGTCGAAGTACGGCTTGTCGGCGTTGAAGGCGTCGATCACGTAGTTGCGGTAGCGCCAGGCCACCGGCACGGGATAGTCGGCGGTCTCGCCCGCGGTGTCGGCATAGCGCACCACGTCGAGCCAGTGACGCCCCCAGCGCTCGCCGTGGCGGGGCGAGGCGAGCAACCGGTCGATCACCCGGTCGAAGGCTTCGGGCGAGGCATCCCGCTCGAAGGCGTCGATCTCCTCCACCGTGGGGGCCAGGCCCGTGAGATCGAAGGTCGCGCGACGGAGCCACGTCCGCCGGTCGGCCTCCGGGGCGGGCTTGCGACCCTGCCGCTCCAGGGTCGCCAGGATGAAACGGTCGAGCGGCGTCCGACACCATCCGGCATCGACCACCTGCGGGGGGGCCGGATCGCGGACCGGCTGGAAGGCCCAATGCGAGGGGGCCGACAGGGCCGACGGGATCGAGGCCGCCGCAGCCGCAGGGACGGGACGGGTCGAAGGCTCGGCGGCCGAGACGGCCAACGCCGCCCAGGCGGCGCTGGCCACCCACTTCATGGTCTTGCCGAGGCTCATCCGGGATCCTGGACTCCATTCCAACCCGTCCCGCGACAGACCGGAAGCGCAAACTCGATGCCTACCGTGGCGCGATGGACGGAAAACGAAACGCCTCCGCCTCGCGAATTGTCTTCGGGATCGGCGCGTGATTGCCTAAGGCCCATGACACTGCAGTTCGGATTCCTGGGGCTGGGCTTCATGGCCGCGACGCACATCCAGGCGCTCGCACACGTGCCCGGCGCCTCGGTGGGCGCGGTCTGCAACCCGAGTGGACGCAACCTCGATGGCGACCTCACGCGGGTCGGCGGCAACGTCGGCGACCCCAATGGGGTGCGGCTCGACATGACGAAGATGCGCGCCTACCGGGACGTTTCCGAATTCCTGGCCGACCCGGCGATCCATGTCGTGGACATCACCACGCCGACCAGGAGCCACCTGGAGCTGGCCATCGCCGCGCTGAAGGCCGGCAAGCATGTGATCGTGGAGAAACCCATGACCCGGACCTCCGACGAGGGCCGGCGGCTGGCCGAGGCGGCGCGCGAGGCCGCGGCCCGCGGGGTGTTCCTCATGCCGGCCATGTGCCTGCGCTTCTGGCCGGAGTGGCAGGCGGGGCGCGAGGCCATCGCCGGCGGCCAGCACGGCCGCGTGCTCAGCGCCCGGTTCCGCCGGGTGGCCCAGGCCCCGGGCTGGGGACATGGGCACTTCCTCAGCGCCGCCGATTCCGGCGGAGCGCTGCTCGACCTGCACATCCATGACGTGGACTTCATCCGGTACTGCTTCGGGCACCCGTCGCGGGTGTTTTCGCGGGGCCATACCCGGGTCAGTGGCGGCATCGACCACGTGCTCACCCAATACGACACGGCCAGCGGGGCGGTGGTCAGCGCCGAGGGCAGTTGGGCCATGACCCCGGGCTTCGGGTTCTGCATGGCCTACACCGTGGTGTTCGAGCGGGCCACCCTCGACTACGACTCCTCGCGGGGCGCCGAGGCGTTGCGCCGCTATGTCGAGGGGCAGCCGGCCGAGACCCTGAAGCTTGACGGGCCCAACGGCTACGCGGGCCAACTGCGGCACTTCGTGGACTCGATCCGCGCGGGCACTCCGCCGACCGTGGTCACCGCCGACGACGGTGCCGCCGCCGTCGCCGTCTGCGAGGCCGAGGCCGAGTCGATCCGCACCGGGTTGCCCGTGAGCCTCTGAGATGAACTCCCTGCATGTCGTCTTCGACTGGGACGGGACCCTGTCGTTCATCCGGGCCGGTTGGGGCGAGGTGATGCTCCGTCAGTGGCTGGAGTTCCTGCCCGCCGCCCCGGGCGAGTCGGACCCGGGCCGCGAGGCCATGGCCCACCGGGAGATCTGGGCGCTGAACGGCCGGCCCAGCATCCACCAGATGGAGCGCCTGGGAGCGCTCGTCGCCGAGCGCGGCGGCACCCCGTGGCACCCCGACCGCTACCAGGACGACTTCCAGGAGCGCCTCGGCCGACTGATCCGCCAGCGGATGGATTCCATCCGGCACGGCAAACATGCGGCCGACCATTACATGGTGCGGGGTGCGCGCGCCTTCCTCGAGCGGTCCCAGGCCGCCGGCGCGACCTTGCACATCGTCAGCGGCACCCCGCGGCCAGCGGTCTCGGCCGAGGTGGATTGCCTGGGGGTCCGCGGTTTCTTCAGGGAGCGCATCCACGGCCCCACCAGCCTGACCGACACCTCCTTCCACAAGCGCCACGCCATCCGGGGGATCATCGAGGCCGGAGGTCTGGATCCGGCCCGCGCCCTGGTCGCCTTCGGGGACGGGGCGGTGGAGATCACCGAGACCAAGGCGGCCGGGGGCAGGGCCATCGCCGTGGCGGCCGACGAGGAACACTGGCACTCGGGCCGTTGGGACGAATCGAAGCGGCTGCGCCTTACCGAGGCCGGGGCCGATTTCGCCATCCCCGACTACCACGAGCCTGCCGGCGTCTGGGCTTGGCTTGGCGGCAGCCACTGAAAACCTGTCCGGAAACCCGGGAGGGACCCGGGGTCACCGATTGCGTCCAGGTCCGTTCCGAAACGACGCGCCGGACAGCATCCACCGTCCAAGCCCCAACCGACAAAATCCACCCGATCACCCGGCGGTCAACTGGCCCCGGGACCGCGGCCAGGGAAACCCGACCTCACTTCGGGGGGCCCGACAGGGTCTTGGAGGCATCGGTCGCCTGGACCGTCTTAGGCTCGATCAGGCTCTTCCAGTCGGGAGGCAGATCTTCGAGGGTCTCGGTGAGGATTTTACGGACGGCCGCACGATCGTCGGCGGAGAGTCGGCGGAAGGGTTCGGACGCGTCGGCCCCGCTCAGCACCTCGGCCATGCGGCGGTAGATCTTCTGCTTCAGGGGTGCCGGCAACCGGCCGAAGGCCTCGGAGTGGATGAGGAAGCTGCAGGGGTGCTTGAAGAGGTGTTTCTGCAGATCCAATTGGCGCAGGGAACGCCCCTTCCGGTCACGCGGGCCCGCGGCCTCGAAGCTGCGGACGAACTCCGGGTCGCCCTGCACCGGATGCTCGAGGGGGACCTCTTCGGCCAGGAGCAGGTGCTTGACCAGGCCCTCGACCGGCGACGTGAGGTAGTCGACATGCCCGTAGGCCGCGAGGTGCTGGGCGGCCATGTAGTGGACGCGGGCGATGAAGTTGTGCAGGTGCACCTGGTGACCAAGCACCATCAGCGCCGCGATGTCGCTGCCGGGGGACGGGTACTTCGTGGGATCGAAGTAGTCATCGAGGCGGGTCTGGTTGCCTCCGAGCGACGGGTTGGACTTGGCCTGGACGAAGTCGTCGCCCATCCGATTGCCGCGGTGCTGCACCGGGCCGTGCGTCCCGGTCACGTACCAGCCGCCCCACCGGTCCGCGAAGGGCGTCCGGTGGTCGATCGGCTCGATGCCGGTGGCCAGGTCCACGATGCCCTGTCGATCGGTCTGCACCGAGCGGAAGAGGTGTCCCGGCACGCCCATCGTTCGCGAGGAGGCGTGGCACTCGAGGCAGTTGTCGATGCGCTTGATGACCGGCGTGTCGGTGGGCTTCTGCTCCACCACATAGAAGATGCCCCCGAGGCGCGGATCCACCTCGGAGATCTCCACCACCGGGGCCCCGGGGATGTAGCCGAGGTAGATGGCGTCGTTGAAGAAGATGGCCCGCGGATTGCCCGGGTGGATGTGCTCGCGCTGCAGCGAGGTCTTGGAGAACACCAGCGTCTGCGAGGCCGCGGGCACGCTCAGCGCCTTCTGGAAGGAGGGCAACCAGCCCAGCTTGGCGTCCCATTCGAGCTTCGCCTTACCGGCCTCAATCCTCCGGATGAGCTCGGCCACGGGACCGGTGGGCGTTTCCTTGGAATACTTGAGGGCATCGGTCTCCAGTTCCACCAGATGGGTCGATCCCTGGAAATCTCCCCGGACCGTCAGGGCTGCCGCGGCGGTCAGGGCGAGCCCGAGGCCGACCATCGTCCGCCGGACACCACCGGAATGGAGTCGGATACGATGAATGATTCTCATGGCGTCAGGAACGTTGACGACCGGCCTGCGGTCGGACCTGTCTCCCTTGGCCGAATCCTAATCCGATCTTGCCCGCGGAGGCCAGTGGCCTGTCGGGGTCGAGGCCACGGCGCGGAGCGGCGCGTCCGGGCGGGCCCTTAGTGCCACCGGAACAGCGCCAGGAACGAGGCGGCCATGGCCAGGATCAGCACCGCGCCCACGATGGTCCAGAAGCGGCGCCGGTCGGGACGTTTCGGGCGCCCCTGCCCGAACTCCCGGGCCACGAAGTCGTCGTAGTCGAAGTCGTCGTCGCCATCGCCGGGCAGGTCGAGGCCGGAGACGGCCGCCTCCTCGTTCCAGCCGGAGTCGCGCGAGGCGCCGCAGCCTTGGCAGGCCACCGCCCGGCGCGGCACGAACTCGCCGCAGACCGGGCAGTCGCCCGGGGGTCGAAAGGCCTCGTCGCTCATCGGGGTTCAGGTTGGGGTCAATCGTCGTCGTCGTCCGCGTCGGGGGTCACGGCCCACTCCGGGTAGGGGCGGTCCGTGCCGGCGACCGCGTTCCAGAGGATGCGGTTGAGCACATCCTCCGGGGCCTTGTCGACCTCGCGGAAGTTGAGGCGGGCCGAGACCTCGGCGTCGCGCCGCAGCACGGGGTTCAGGAGGGCCTTGGCCGGCGGGTTCATCTGGTCGAGGGGCACGGTGTTGGGCACCGCCGTGTAGGGCGTGAAGTCCGGCGTGTCCTGGAAGCAGTCGGACATCGGCGTGGCACTCGCATCGAACTGGTTCATGGGCTTCATGCCCAGCACCTGCTCGGCGGTGCGGATGAGGCTGGTGGTGTTGTACTGGGTCGAGACCACCGCACCGCGCCGGGTGTAGGGGCTGATGCAGAAGGCGGTGGTGCGGTAGCCGCTGACGTGGTCCCAGCCGGCCTGCGGGTCGTCCTCGATGGCCAGGATGAGGGTCTCCTTCCAGAAGCGGCTGTGGCTGACCGCCTCGACGATGCGCCCGAAGGCCAGGTCGTTGTCGGCGACGCAGGCGGCCGGCGTGGGCTGTCCCGGCGAGGTGCCGCTGGTGTGGTCGTTGGGCAGGCAGATGAGGGTCAGGTTGGGGAATTCGCCGCGAGCCTCGAAGGCCTTGAGCTCGCGGATGAAGTGGTCGGCCCGGTACTGGTCGGGCACCGACATCTCCCAGCCGACGTAGTCGGTCGGCGTGTAGGGGACCAGGGTCGGCACCATCGCCCGGCTGGAGAAGACCACCTCGTCGGACTCGCCCTTCCAGGTTCGGTAGCAGGGCAGGAACGGGATCGAACCTTTCTTCTTCGGGTCCCGCCAGCGGACGGTGGGTTCGGCGAACTCGCCGTAGTTGCGCAGGGTCTTGCCGTGCCTCAGGGCGTTGTCCCAGATGAAGCCGGCCGGCGAATAGGCCAGGGCGTCGGCATCGTCCTCGCCCATGCCGTCGGGGTAGCTGCGCGGGAAGCCGGCGAAGGACTTCTCCATGTAGTCGGTCGAGAACGCCGTGGTGGACCACTGGTGGCCGTCGGCGCTCAGGATCCCGGCACAGTAGGTGTTGTCGAGCAGCACGAACTCGCGGGCGATCTTGTGCAGGTTGGGGGTGATCTTCTCGCCGAAGAGGCACAGGTCGGCGCGACCATTGCCCCGGGGATCGTCGCCAAGCACCTGGTCGTAGGTCCGGTTCTCCTTGATGATGTAGATGACGTGCTTGAAGACGCTGGGCTCGCCGATGCGCTCGGGCACCGGCCGGGGCTTGACGCCGGGACGGGCCGGAAGACGGGACTCGAGGATGGCATCGCGGCGCAGGTTGCGGGAGACGGTCTCGGAGAGCTTGGGCAAGGTCCGGCGGCCCGGGATGGGCACCAGCGAGACGGTGCCGTGGTACTGGTGGGTGTTGAAGCCGTCGGCCCCGGTGTCGGCCCTCTTGGTCTTGGAGGCCATGCCCTTGACGTTGGCGACGATGAGTTGCCGGCGCGCGGTGTCGTGCACCAGCGCGGCGGGAAACCAACCCACAGGGATCAGGCCCGCCAGGCGCGATTCGCGGTCGGCCGGGTCGAAGCGGATGACCGCGACCGCGTTCTGCGTGCCGTTGGCGACATAAAGACTCCTGCCGTCGGGGGCGAAGACCAGAGCGTTGGGCGACGCCCCGAAGAGGTCGGCCGGGTTGATCTTGGCCCAGATCGTCTCCACCACGGAGCGGGTCCGGGTGTCGATGACGCTGAGGGTGTCCGCACCGGCGTTGGCGCAGACGACGTGGCGGCGATCGGGAGACACCGCCAGCGCCGAAGCGTGCAGGCCGGTGAGCACCTCCAGCGGCGCCGTGTCCGCCGGGGCCTTCAGGTCGATGATGGAGACCGAGCCCTCGCTGGCGATGTGGCGGACCGGGTCGACCCGGACGGTGGTGCCGCGACCGGCGGGTCCGCTCAGGTCGTCGGGACCGGGGCGACGCCCGCCCCAGTTGCTGACGTAGGCCGTGTCGCCCACCAGCACGACCTCATACGGGGCGACCCCAACGCGGAACTCGCGCAGGACCTTGCCCGACTCCGCATCGAGTTCGAGCAGGCGGTTCGACAGGTTGGCGCACACGTAGAGGCGGTGGCCATCCGCGCTGAAGGCCAGCCCGGCCGGGATCTCCTCCTTGCGGCGCGGGGCGTCGGCACGGGGCAAGGGAAAGGAATGCGAGGGCGCCAGCGAACCGTCGGCGTCCACGCGGAACACCTTCAGGCTGCCGTTGACGTTGCTCAGGAGGACCCGCTTCCCGTCGGGGGAGTACATCAGGCCCGTGTAGCTCACCTGCCCCTTGGCATCCGGCTTGAGGATGTTGGCCGAGGGCACGGCAGGTTGCGGCTCGTTCACCTGCTCCGACGGCAGGGCCACCCGCTGCAGGATCTCGCCGGTCACCGGACTCAGCACGAGCAACTCGCTGGTCTTGCCCGAGACCAGCAACCGGGAACCGTCGGGTGACAGCGCCATCGCCTGCGGACGCAGTCCGGTCAGTGCGATTTGTCGCCCCAGAGGCGTGAGCGTCTGGTTGACCGGGGTGACCGAACGCCCGCCGCCCTGTTGACCCACGGTCTCGCGATTGGAGATCTTGGAGGTCCCAAGAGAACCCGCCGGAGCCGCGGCCGAAGCGTCGAGCGCGCCCCCTGCGATGAGTGCGGCGCTCAGGCAGGTCCAGGCGACCCGGGATCGGGCCGATCGAATCGAGGAATCCATGCCTCTTTTTCGGTGGTCTGAAGCGAAGGAGCAATGCCGGATTGTCAGGAAGGAACGCTGGGCCCGGAAACAATCCGGAAACCCCCCGCACAGCGCACGGCGAGCGGCTTATCCGCCCCAAGACCACTGCAGGTTCACCCGGATCAACAGGGCTTGGGCACCCCCACTCCATCGAATGCCAACCCGTCGAACATGGGTTGGCGAAATCCCTCGAAACGCCCGCATCCAACGGTCCCATCGGATGACCCATGGCACGACCGCGACCGGTCAAGGCACAGCCGTGATCCGCAGGTCGTCGAAGCGGATCGGTGTGCCCGCGAAGGGCATGCCCCAGACGCCGGCCTTGCCCGGGGGCAGCTTGGACGGCTCGTCATGCTGCAGTTGGGCCTCCTTCGGCTCCTCGTCGCCCTGCCAGGCCTTGGCGGTGATGCGCACCCCGGAACCCTGGGTCTTCACGCTCAGGCGGAGACGGGTCCACTGGCCGCTGTTCCACTTGAAGGGAACAGTGGCCTGGATGTCGTCTCCCTTCACCAGCTCGAGGGCGTTCTTGGCCGGAGCCACGCGCACCTTGTAGCCGCCGACGCCATTGAGGCCAAGGGCGAAGGTCGGGAACTTGCGGCCGCTCTTGGTGCCGAGGATCCGGGCGGTCGCCTCGAGACCGTCGGCCTGGTTGGGCCCGAAGAGCACGCCGAACGACTCGAGCGGGGCCCCGGGCAATTCCAGGAACCGGTTGCCCTCCTCCTCGCGGACCGCGAACTGGCCATCCAGCACCATGAACGATTCGGGCACCTCGCCAACCTTCGCCGTCGAGAACGCCTCGTCGAACACGGGCTTGGCGGCCTGGGCCCGGAGGCCGGGGACCGGGGACGCGAGGAGGACGATGGCGAGGAACCCGAGCTGGAGGAGGCGTATCATGGACGCGGATCTGGTAGGTCAAGCCCGAGGGTCCGGCAAGCCTGAGGGAAGCCCGAACGCGGCCTGACGGGCCCAGGAGGCACGCAAAGGGACCTCAATGGATCCGACCGGGGGCCGAAGGAGGCCCCTCAGCGGATGTCGAGCACGATGCCGAGCTTGTTCAGGATGTCGCCCTCGGCCTGGGAGAGCCGGTACAACTCCTTGTTGTAGTCGGAGAGTGCATTGATCTCGCTGGCCTCGGCGCTGGTCAGGTCGCGCTGGATCTGGAGGACCTGGAAGGCCGTGCTCTTGCCGTTGGCGAGCTTCTTCTCCTCGGCATCCAGGGCCTGGGCGGCGAACTCACGCTGCTTGCGGGCGGCGTTGACCCGCTCGAAGGAGGTCCTGGCCGAGCGGATGGAGATGTCGATGTCGCGCATGAGGTTCTGCTCGATGCGCTTGTAGCTCAACAGCAGGCGCTCCTGCTCGAGCTTGTTCTGCTTGTGGGTCTCCCGGGCATTGCGGTTGCTGAGCGGGAAGCTCAGGCGGAGGCCGGCGTAGTGGTTGGGCAGCTTGCGGGTGGAGAGGTCGTTGAGGGACGCACCGAACTCGGGCTCGGCACCAATGACACCATACCCGCCCAGCAGGTCGAGCTGCGGGAAGAGCTGGTTCTTGGTGAACTTGAGCCGGACCTTCTGCGAGTCGAGCTGCAGCCGGGCGTCGACGATGTCCGGCGAGAGGGTCAGCGCCTTGTGCCAGCTGTCCTTCTTGTCGAAGGCGACGGGTTCGGCCGTGAGCTGGAGCGTGGGGTTGAGCAGCACGTTGTCCCAGCCGCCGAGGTCGTCGTTGATGAGGTTGCGCAGGTTGGTGGAGGCATCGCCCAGGCGCGCCTCGCTCTGGAGCAGGTCGGCCTTGGCCCGGTAGACCTCGGCCTCGGACTGCTTCTCGTCGAGGGGGGCAAGCGCACCGACCTCGACGCGCTTCTTCTGCTCGGCGAGCCGGCGCTCGGCCGTCTCGACTGCCTTGCTCTGCACCCGCACGTTCTCCCGGGCCGCGATGAGGTCGTGGTAGGCAAGGGCCACCTGGGCCACGACGGTGATCACCTGCCGGCGGGCCCCCTGCTCGGAGCGGCCGATGCCCAGCTTGTTGACCTGCACCATCATCCGGGTGGAGTCGATCCAGAAGTCACGCAAGAGCGGCTGGGTGAGGTCGAGGCTGGCGAAGGGGCTGTAGAAGAAGCCCGAGTTGATCTCCGGCCGGGTCGGGGTGGCGAAGAAGACGTTGTTGTTGCGAACCATGCCGCTCTGGAGCGAGTAGCGCAGGCCCGTCTCCGTGGGTGCCAGGCCCTGGAAGCCGAGGCTGTAGCTCTCGGCCCAGGATTCGCCACCGGGCGGGATGAAGTCGCCGGGATTGCCCACGCCGGCGCTGGTGCGGAAGTTCTGGCGGGCCGACGTCGTGAAGGTCGGATCGTATCCGGCGAAGGTCTGGCGATACTGGCTGAGCGACTGGCGGGGATTGAAGTAGGCGATCCGGATGTCGAGGTTCTTCTGGAGGGACAGCTTCAGGCAATCGTCCAGGGACACCGCCTTGAGTTCCGGGGCGGCATGGGTGGCGGGGGCCCCGAGGGCGAGCGCCGCGAGGAGACCACCGACGCGGCGCGCGGCACGGGACCAGATCTGCTTCGTTTCCATTCTGTTGGACGGTTGGATGACGGGTTCGGGAGCCTTGTCGCACCGGGCATGCGCTCAACGACGCCCAAGTCGGACAATCTCTTCACCGAGTCGGCTTCCGAAGTTACCCCCGCGATGACCGTCAAGGCGAGTCCAAGGTTTCAACGCATCTCGCGGGACGGGCGGCAGCAGGGCAGGCACGCCATGCGCCCCTGTCGGTGCTCTTGCCGCAGGGAGGGCGGCTCCCCCAAACTGGTCCGACACATGAAGCGCGTCGTCCTGCTCGGGAGCACCGGTTCGATCGGCACCAGCACCCTCAAGGTGGTGGAGGACCAGCCGGGCCGGCTCCAGCTCGTGGGATTGGCCGCCGGCGGCAATGCCGACCTCCTGGTCGGACAGTGCCGGCGGCACCGTCCACGGCTGGCCTCGATCCACGACACGGGCAAGGCCGCAACCGTGCGCTCGGCGCTGGACGGGACGACCGAGGTGCTGGCCGGGCCGGAGGCCCTGGTCCGCCTGGCGACGATGCCCGAGGCGGACATCGTGCTCATCGCCATCGTCGGCACGGCCGGCCTGGAGCCCGCCCTGGCCGCCCTCCGGGCCGGCAAGGACATCGCCGTGGCCTCGAAGGAGATCCTTGTCATGGCCGGCGAGACGGTGATGCGCGAGGCCCGGGCCCACGGGGTGCGGGTGCTGGCGGTGGACAGCGAGCATTCGGCCATCTTCCAGTGCCTCGACGGCAAGCCCGCCGCCTCGGTGCGCGCCCTGTGGCTCACGGCCTCGGGCGGACCCTTCCGCGACGCGGCGAAATGGCCCAGGGAGACCCTCGAGGCGGTCACCGTCGAGCAGGCGCTGAAGCACCCCTCCTGGGTCATGGGGCGCAAGATCACCATCGATTCGGCCACCCTCTTCAACAAGGGGCTCGAGATGATCGAGGCCCGGTGGCTCTTCGACATCGGGATGCCGCGGGTCCGCGTGGTGGTCCACCCCCAGAGCGTGGTGCACTCCATGGTGGAGTACGTGGACGGCTCCATCATCGCGCAGTTGTCCACGCCGGACATGTGCCTGCCCATCCAGTATGCGCTGCTCTATCCCGACCGGATCGACAGCGACCGGGTCCAGACGAACTTCGCCCGGATCGGCCAGCTCACCTTCGAGGAGCCCGACACCGACCGGTTTCCGGCCCTGGGCCTGGCCCGCCGCGCCGGCGAGGTCGGCGGCACGCTGCCGGCGGTGCTCAATGCCGCCAACGAGGTGGCGGTGGAGCGGTTCTGCGCCCGCCAACTCGGCTTCAGCGGCATCGCCCGGCTGGTCATGCAGGTCATGGATGCCCACCGGACGGTGGATCAACCGGGCCTGGAGCAGATCCTGGAAGCCGACCGTTGGGCGCGTGCTGAGGCCGGGCGCCTGGCCTAGCCATCGGCCGGTGTGCCACCAGGGTTGCGGTTCCGGCCGTCCCGTCAGTTTTCGTCGGCGATCGGAGGCTTGCCCGGAGGCAAGGGTTCCCCGCGCAGGAACGCCGCCAGCACCGGGATCTTGTCGGTGTTGATCAGGTCCACGCCCGCCTCCTGGCAGACCTTCCAGGCGGCGGGCCGATCGGGCAGCGCCCAGAAACGGATCTTCCGGCCCTGCGCATGGGCCAGGCTCACCAACCCCTGCAACCGCGCCTTCTCCGGCGCGGGCATCTCCCCGTCGCCGTCCCAGCGGAAGAGCGCGCGCCAACTCTCGCTGACCAGCGGGACCAGCGCCACGGGTGCGTTGCCTCCTGCGGCAACCCCGGCCGGGGCGGCATTGGTCAGGTCGCTCATGCGGCCGTCCAGCGCGCACCAGCGGTCGCGGTCGGCCCGGGCCAGATCCCAAGCCCGGTCGCCGCTGAGCACCACCGTGACCGCGCCGGTGACCACGCCGGAATCCCGGAACCGGGTCAGCATGGGCGCGTAGGGGGCCAACTCGGTCTTCAGCCGCTCATACACTTGGGCGCCCTGCCCCTTCACGTCCACCAGCAGCATCAGGCGGGCCTTGGGGTCGGCGAAGATCCCGGTCCGGTTCCGCACGCGCTCGGCCAACGGGTCGAGGTAGAGCGACTTGAGCGTGCGCTCGGGCTTCAGGTCCTTGCGGTCATGGGCCACCCACAGCCGGCCCTCGACCAGATAGACGTCGGCCTCGACGCTGCAGAACCCGTGGTCGAGGGCCTCAAGCAGCGGCCGCTTCTGCTCGTAGTCGTTGTGGGAATGGGCCTGGGGAAGGGCCCGGAGGGTAGGCTCCGGGCCGGCCGCGGCGACCGGGCCGACCCAGTCGACCGCCAGCATGGCGAGCACCGCCAGAACGCCCCGGAGCGACCGCGACCACCGGTCCATCGACCGTCCGGCCAGCGCCAGGACCGGACCCAAAGGCCCGACCCATCCACATCCGCCAGCGAGGCCTCCCCATGAAGCGATCATCCGGCCAGCCTGAACGGACCCGCCCAAACGCTCAACCCACGATCGCGTGACGCCATTCGGCAACATCGGGACCGCCGCCTCGGCGACGACGGACGCGCGTCCGGCTCACTTGCCGGGACGCTTGGCGGGCGGCACCCAGTTCTTGTGCCAGTCCAGGCTCCAGAGGCGCTCGAGGCGGACCAGCTCGGCATGACCGTCCACGAAGCCCGCGTTGATCGCGCCGGGCAGGTTGTCCTTCGGGTTGAAGACCTGGTTGCGGCCCCAGGTCGCGCTCCCGTGCCGGGGCAGCGTCAGGCGGACCATGGCTCCGGCAAAGTCGTCGCCGGTGAAGAGGTTCCGGGCCGGCGGGTCGTTGGGCTGGGGCCAGGTGTCGATCCAGTTGCTGTCGGCGACCACCGGCGTGGTGGCGGGGGTCGGGCAGTCGGCCTCGTTGCGGAACTTCTTCACCCGCTGATCCGGGGTGCTGAAATAGGGATCATCGTCGCCGTAGAACCAGCCGTTGAAGGTGTAGCTGGCCTCGTAGTCGACGCCCTTGGAACCGGTCCAGAGCCAGGTCTGGTTGAGCGAGCCACTGCTGGGATGACGGCGCTTGGCCTTCGTCGGGGCGGGCGGTGCCGAGGGGCAGATGCGCGCCGCATTGATGCCGCCATAGTTGGTCGCGAGCACCGTCACCCACAGGGCGTTGTCCATGTTGGCCGTCGCCGCACCGTTGTAGGGAACGGGCTTCCCGTGGTCGGACAGGTACATGAACGTCGACAGGCTCAGCGACTTGGCGTTGTTGATGCACTTGATCGAGTTGGCCTTGGCCTTCGCCTTGGCCAGCGCCGGCAGGAGCATCCCGGCGAGGATGGCGATGATGGCGATGACCACCAGCAGCTCGATCAGGGTGAAGCCCTTTCGGGCATGCGCGGCGCGGTAGGCAGGGATCATGGCAACACGGTCTGGAGATTCGTTGGCAATGACGCGCCGCGGCTCGCCCACGGTCAAGGGTGGAGTTGAAGCCCGGCGGAACCCGGCCTCCGGAGGGGATCACCCTACCTCAACGCCCCGAACTCCACGCCCACCAGCGACTCGGCCGCGAGGGTGCCGAGTTGGCGGCGCAGGGCCAGGATGTTGCCCTCCTCGCTGGGGTGGTTCCGGTTGCTCAGGAAGATCACCCAGGAACGGCTCTTCGGATCCTGCCAGAGGGAGGTGCCGGTCCAGCCCGAATGCCCGAAGGAGCCGACCGGGAAGAGGGATCCGCGGGGGCCGGCATAGGGCGAATCGATGTCCCAGCCCAGGCCGCGCTTGGGCAGGTGGGCCGGGGTCTGCACGGCGATCATGCGAGCGACGGTCTCCGGACGCATCACCCGCACGCCATCGAGGATGCCGCCGGCGTCCATCATCCGGCAGAACCGGGCCACGTCGGAGGCCGTGGTGAAGAGACCCGCATGCCCGGCCACCCCGCCCATCCGGCGGGCGGTGGGGTCGTGCACCTCGCCCCGGAAACACCCGTCGCCGCCGCCCCGGCATTCGGTGGGCGCGATGCGCGCCCATGGCAGGCCCCGGGTCAGCGGACGATAGCCGGTGTCCCTCATCTTCAGGGGACGGTACAGACGCTGATCGCAGAAGGCGTCCAGCGACTGGCCCGAGACCTTTTCGACCAGCTTGCCCAGCAGGATGAAGTTGATGTCCGAGTAGACGAACTTCGTGTCCGGCGGATGGGTCGGCGTCTCATCGCAGGCCAGCTCGAGGGCCTTGTCGGAGCCGCTCCAGGATCCGCCGCCCAACCCGGGGCGCAGGCCCGAGGTGTGGGTGAGCACCTGCCGCACCGTGATGACCTCCTTGCCGCGGGTGCCGAAGGCCGGAAGGTAACGGGCCAGGGGTTGGTCGGGGTCGACCTGACCCCGCTCGATCAGCAGGGCCACCGCCGGGGCCGTGGCCAGCACCTTGGTGAGCGAGGCGGCGTCGTAGATCGTGTCCACGGTCGCGGATTCCGGGGCGGGCTCGACCGCGCGTCGGCCGTAGGCCCTGGAGTAGACGGCCCCGTGGCGCTCCAGCCAGAACACCCCGCCGGGACAGCGGTTGGAGGCGACGGCCTGCAGGATGGCCGCGTCGATGGCCGAGAGCTTCTCCGGTCGGAAGACCGATGCGGACGCCGGCGGGGTCGGCCGGACAATCGCCTGCGGCCCCTGACAGCCCAGGGCGAGCAGCCCCAGCACGAGGACCGACCGGCGGGCCCATGCCCAGGGACCGGGGGCGGCGGGACGGAAAGAGGTCGCGGGCGGGTTCATGGCCTCAGTGGGCGGCGGCAGGTTGCGGGGTCGGGGTCGCTGCCGTGTCCTCGGCGGATCGCGCCGCCCGGGTCGGGAACCAGCGGTCCAGCAGCACGTACACCACCGGGATCACGTAGAGCGTCAGGAAGGTGCTGGTCAGCATGCCACCCACCACGGCCACACCCATCGGCCGGCGGCTCTCGGCGCCCGCGCCGAACCCGATGGCGATGGGCAGGATGCCCGCGACCGTCGAGAAGGCCGTCATGAGGATGGGCCGCAGGCGGACCCGGCCGGCTTCCATCATGGCGGTCATCGGGTCGATGCCCTCCCGGGCGCGCTGGTTGGCGTACTCGACCAGCAGGATGGAGTTCTTGGTCACCAGGCCGATGAGCAGCACGAGGCCGATCTGGCTGAAGAGGTTGATGTTCATCGACGGGATGACCGGGATCACCCCGGTCTTCCCGAGGAAGGCCAGCACCCAGAGCAGCCCGAAGGCCCCCACGGCCGCCAGCGGCAGCGCGAGCATCACCGTGAACGGGTGGATCAGGCTCTCGAACTGGGCCGCCAGCGTCATGTACACGATCACCGCCGCGAGGCCGAGCACCCACCAGATCTCGTCCGTGCTGTCGGCGAGGTTCTTCGCCTCGCCCTCCCAGGCATGCAGGGTGCCCGCCGGCAGGTCGACCAGGAGCGGCTGCACCCGCTCGACCACCACGCCGATGGGCACGCCGCCGGGCGAGGCCGTGATGCTGGCGCTGCGGAGCCGCCCATAGTGGCTGATGGAGTTCGGGGCCGCGCCGGCGGTGCGGGTGACCACCGCGCTGAGCTGGATGAGGTCGCCGGCGCGGTTGCGCACGTAGACCGTGTCGAGCTCCTGCGGCGTGAGCCGGGAGGCGCGCTCGAGCTGGGCGATGACCTCGTACTCCTTGCCGCCCACCTTGAGCCGGCTCAGGTCGAGGCCGCCGAAGAGGATCTGCAGCGTGCGGGAGATGTCCTCGATGGTGACGCCCAGGGCCGCGGCGCGGCTGCGGTCGACCGAAAGGCGTAGCTCGGGCTTGTCCACCTCGTAGCTGACGCGGAGGTTCTTGAGCAGCGGCTGCCCCGTCTCGTTGGTGAGCGAGCCGATGCGCGCCGAGAGGGCCTGCACCGTCTGGTTGAGGGTGTCGAGGTCCTGGTTCTGAACCACCAGCTCGAAGGGCGAGCTGTTGAAGCTCACCTCGATGGCCTTGGGCAGGTTGGCGATGGCGAAGCCGCCCTCGACCTCGGCGAAGAAGCGCTGGGCGATGCCGCCGGGCCCGTTGACGATCTCCTGCGTGGAGCGGGCCCGCTCGGACCGGTCCTTGAAGCTCACGAAGACGATGCCGAAGGAGGCCTGGCCAGGGCCGCTGAAGCCTGGGGCCACGATGGCCCCGTAGCTCTGCACCTCGGGCACGCCGGCCACGATGGCCTCGGCCTTGCGGAGCTGGCGGTCGGTGAACTCGCTGGTGGAGCCGTTCGGCGTCAGCACGATGGCGAACATTCGGCTCTTGTCCTCCTGAGGCAGGAAGTCCTTGTCGAGGCCCCGGTAGGCGAAAACCATCAGGGCCACCGTCCCCAGGGTCACCAGCACCGAGAGGAACCGGTGCCGCAGCGCCCTGCGCAGGGAGCCCAGGTAGCCCCGGCTCACCGCATCGAGCACCGCCTCGAACACCGCGAAGAGCCCGGTGGCCTTGCGGCCGTGGATGGGCTTGAGCACGCGGGCAGCGATGGCCGGCGAGAGCGTCAGCGCGACGAAGGCCGAGATGATGACCGAGACCGAGACCGCCACGGCGAACTCCACGAAGAGCCGGCCGGTGGTGCTCTTCTGGAAGGCCAGCGGCGTGAAGACGGCCACCAGCGAGAGCGTGATGGCGATGACCGCGAAGCTGATCTCCTCCATGGCCTTGAAGGCCGCGGCCAGGGGCTTCATGCCCTCCTCGATGTGCCGGTAGATGGCCTCGAGCACCACGATGGCGTCGTCGACCACGATGCCGATCACCAGCACCAGCGCCAGCATCGTGAGGATGTTCACCGAGTAGCCCATGAAGTGCAGCGCGGCGAAGGTGCCGATGATGGAGACCGGGATGGCCACCGTCGGGATGACCGTCGCCCGCAGGTCGCGCAGGAAGACGAAGATGATGAGCACCACCAACCCGAAGGCGATGGCCAGCGTGTCCCAGACCTCGGAGATGGCCTTCTCGACATAGATGCTCGAGTCGTAGTTGACCCGCATGGTGATGCCCTCGGGCAGCGTGGGCCCGATCGCGGCGACCTCGGAGCGGATGGACTGGGCCACCTTCAACGTGTTGGCCTTGGCCTGCTTGACGATGCCCAGGAAGATGCACGGATTGCCGACGGCGCGGGCGATGGTGCGGTAGTCGGAGACGCCGTCCTCGGCGCGGCCCACGTCCTTGAGCCGCACGAGGTTGGCCCCCTCGGCGCGGAGCACGAGGTTGTTGAACTCCGCGGCCGACTTCATCTCGCCCCGCGTCTGGATGGTCATCTCGCGGTCGAGGTTCTCCACGCGGCCGCTGGGCAGCTCGATGTTCTGCTGCCGCAGCGCCTGCTGCACGTCGAGCACGGTGACCTTGCGGGCGGCCATGCGGGCCGAGTCGAGCCACAGGCGCATGGCGTAGCGCTTCTCGCCGCCGATGGTGATCGACGACACGCCCGCCACGCCCTGGAGCCTCGGCTTGATCTGGCGCTCGGCCAGCGTGGTCATCTCCAGCGGCGAGTACCGGTCGCTGTTGAGGGAGATCCACAGGATGGGCTGCGCGTCGGAGTCCTGCTTGGACACGATGGGCTCGCGGATGTCGCGCGGCAGCGCCCCACGCACGCGGGACACCCGGTCGCGCACGTCCTGGGCCGAGGTGTCGATGTCGCGCGAGAGGTCGAACTCCACCGAGATGTTGCTCACGCCCTCGCGGCTCTCGCTGCGCAGCGTCTTGATCCCCTCGATGTTGTTGACGGCCTCCTCGAGCCGCTCGGTGACCTCCGTCTCGACCACCTGCGCGTTGGCCCCCGGGAACACCGTGGTCACCGAGACGATGGGCGGGTCGATGTCGGGCAGCTCGCGCACCGGCAGCCGGGACAGCCCGATCAGGCCGAAGAGCACCAGCACCAGGTTCATCATCCAGGCCAGGATCGGCCTCTGGATGGAAATGCGCGGCAGGATCATCGAAACCCCTAGTGAGCCGGTTCACGCCTTGAAACTCAACGCGAGATCCATCCCCGAAGGGGTCGGTCCTCACTTTTGACACAACCCGACCCGCCACCTCGGCGCGCGCCCCCCCGGCCCACCCCGGCTACCGCCACACGCGACGCAGGAAGGCCAGGAAGTTGCCGTGGAAGATCGCGTCGATGTCGTCGGCCGAGTAGCCGCGCAGGGCGAGGATCGGCCCGAGCCGCTGGATGTCGGCGATCGAGCCGAGGTCCACCGGCATCTGCTCGGTGCCGAACCCGCCGTCGGCGTCCGTGCCGATGCCGACATGCCGGACATCGCCGGCCAGCTGGCAGATGTGGTCGATGTGATCGGCCAGGCGCTCGAGGCTCAGCCCGAAGTCCCGCGGCTTGGAACGGTGGTGCCGCCAGCCGTGGACCAGCATGATCGCATCGACGGCCACCCCGATGACCGCGTCCCGGCGGACCAGTTCCCGGATCTGGTCGTCGGCGAACTGACGGTTCCAGTCGGCCAGGGCGCGGCAGTTGGAGTGGCTGGCCCACATGGGCCCGGAGAAGCGGTCGAGCGCGTCGCGGAAGGACTCGTCGCTCAGGTGGGTGACATCCAGGATGAGCCCCATTCGCTCGACCTCGGCCAGCAACTCGCGCCCGTAGGGCGTCAGGGGCCCCTCGTCGTCGGTGCCCGCACCGCAGCGGCCCGGACCGTAGTGGGTCAGCCCGACGGCCCGCAGGCCCTGGGCCACGGCCCGCTCAAGGTGGGCCGGGGTGTGGAGCGAATCGGCGCCCTCCAGGCTCAGGATGTACCCGATGGGTTTGC
>Ga0194123_10000361_pt1 | contig 86843 bp, 88 predicted proteins | sample TA2MahsurfametaG_5_FD_155479 | JGI IMG/M metagenome (GOLD analysis project Ga0194123, IMG submission 155479) | Freshwater microbial communities from Lake Tanganyika, Tanzania - TA2015023 Mahale A surface | ecosystem: Environmental > Aquatic > Freshwater > Lake | place: Tanzania: Lake Tanganyika... | reverse complement strand
TCTGAAAAAGGGAACCACGACGGTTATACTTTTTGTTGAAAGCCTTGCTGTAAGCGTTGAAGAAGTTGGAGAACTGCTGGCTGAAGAATCTTTCTTTTATCTTGGTGCCTTCTGCGCCAAGACCTTCCAGGTTTTTTAAACCTGGAAGGTTTTCGCACCCGTGGGTGCGAAGTAAAAAATGAAAATGATTCGGCATCAGACAAAAAGCATACGTCTCCGCTACCAGCCCGATATGTTTTCCATATAATGCCAGAAAATAACGGTAGTTCTCGCTTTCAGCAAATAAATTGTCTCGCCCATTGGCATGGTTGTAAATGTGGTAAACTGTGTTTGGTAAAATCATAAACGTAAAAATTAAAAAATGATATAAATAGTAGATAAAATGCAAACATAATACTTTTTTGTCACTTTCACCACCTTTCCCCTTTGCCTATCTTTGCACCTTCCATGAACAACGAGGATCTGTTTAAAAAAGTCGTTTCCCACTGCAAAGAATACGGGTTCGTTTTTCCTTCCAGCGAAATCTATGATGGCCTTGCCGCTGTTTATGATTATGGACAAAACGGAGTAGAGCTGCGCAACAACATCCGCCAGTATTGGTGGAAAGCCGTGACCCAGCTGCAAACCAATATTCTCGGTATAGACGCGGCTATTTTTATGCATCCCAAAACATGGAAAGCAAGTGGCCATATTGATGGTTTCAGCGATCCCATGATCGACAACAAAGACAGCAAGAAGCGTTACCGCGCCGATGTGTTGCTGGAAGAACACCAGGAGAAGCTCCGTGCCAAAGCCGATAAAGAAGTGGAAAAAGCACGTGCCCGCTTTGGTGATAGCTTTGACGAGGCCATGTACCGGTCCACCAACCCTCGGGTGGTAGAATACCTCAATGCCATTGCACATATAGACAATACCCTGAAAGAAGGCCTGGAAACCGGCAACCTGGGCATGATAAAAGCGCTCATAGAAGAACTCGGTATTGTGTGTCCGGTGAGTGGTTCTAAAAACTGGACCGATGTACGGCAGTTCAACCTCATGTACAGCACCCAGATGAGTGCGGTGGAAAGCGGTGAAGATAGCCTATACCTGCGCCCGGAAACAGCGCAGGGGATTTTTGTAAATTTTCTGAATGTTCAAAAATCAGGTCGTGCTAAAATTCCATTTGGTATAGCCCAGACCGGTAAGGCATTTCGAAATGAAATTGTGGCCCGGCAGTTCATCATGCGCATGAAAGAGTTTGAGCAAATGGAAATGCAGTTTTTCTGCAAGCCCGGCACCGAACTGGAATGGTATGCCTATTGGAAGGAGCAGCGCCTGAAATGGCACCTGGCATTGGGTACCGATAAAAATAGTTACCGCTACCATGACCATGTGAAACTGGCCCATTACGCCAATGCCGCTGTAGATATTGAATTTGACTTTCCTTTTGGTTTCAAAGAAGTGGAGGGAATTCACAGCCGCACCGATTTTGATTTGAGCAAGCACGAGGAATTCAGTGGTAAAAAACTCCGCTATTTTGATCCCGAAACCAACGAAAGTTACATTCCTTATGTAGTGGAAACCAGCATTGGCTTGGATCGTATGTTCTTGCTCTCATTGTGCGCGGCTTACCAGGAAGAAACCGTGGAAGGCGGCGAACTACGCACGGTGCTGAAACTGCATCCTGCCCTGGCGCCCGTAAAAGCGGCAATTCTACCACTGGTAAAGAAAGACGGCCTGCCTGAATTGGCCGAAAAGATATACAACGACCTGCGTTTCGATTTTAAACTGTATATCGAAGACAAAGACAGCATTGGAAAGCGCTACCGCCGCATGGACGCCATTGGAACGCCTTTCTGCATTACAGTGGACCATGACAGTATTACCAACGACGATGTCACCATCCGCCACCGCGACACCATGGAACAGCGCCGAGTGAAGGTATCAGAACTCCGCGATATACTGGCCAAAGAAACCGGCATGTCTGCCTTACTGCAAAAATTAGTCTGAATTTAAATAATGATAACCATTGATCAGTTCAATTTCAAGGGCGAGAAAGTTCTCATCCGCGTAGATTTCAATGTGCCGCTGAACGCCGAGTTTCAAATCACCGATGATTCGCGCATCACAGCAACCCTGCCTACCCTCAATAAAATTCTGGGTGATGGTGGTTCTGTTATCCTGATGAGCCATTTGGGCCGTCCCAAAAACGGTCCTGAAGACAAATTCAGTCTGCGTCATATCCTGTCGCATTTATCAGGTCTTTTGGGCCGCGACGTTAGTTTCGCGCAGGATTGCATCGGAGGAGATGCCGCAGCTATGGCTGCCGGACTGGGAGCGGGAGAGGTGCTGCTACTGGAAAACCTGCGTTTCTACAAAGAAGAAGAAAAAGGAGACCGTGATTTTGCCAATAAACTGGCTTCAATGGGGACATTCTACGTGAATGATGCCTTCGGAACCGCGCACCGTGCGCATGCCAGCACCGCTATCATTGCAGATTTCTTTCTGGGTAAAAAGGCCTTTGGTTATGTAATGGCCCGCGAAGTTGAAAATGCCGATAAGGTGATGAAGGCGCCGCAACGTCCTTTCACCGCCATCGTAGGCGGTGCCAAGGTTTCCGATAAAATTTTGATCGTGGAAAATCTGCTCAATGTGGCCGATCATATTATCATTGGCGGCGGCATGGCCTATACCTTCTTCAAGGCACAAGGCGGCCAGATAGGTAAATCACTGTGCGAAGACGAACGCCTGCAAACTTGTATAGAGATTTTGGATAAGGCCAAAGCCAAAGGCGTGAGCATTCATCTGCCTTCAGATTCTGTTATCGCTGACAATTTTGCTGCTGATGCCAATACTAAAAACTGCAGTAGCAATAATATTCCCGTTGGCTGGATGGGCCTGGATATTGGGACTGTGGCATGTAACGACTTTAAAAACGTATTGTTAAACAGCAAAACCATTCTCTGGAACGGCCCCATGGGTGTATTTGAAATGGATGCCTTCAGCACCGGAACCCGCACCGTAGCCGAAGCCGTGGCCGAAAGTACCCAAAATGGAGCCTTTAGTCTAATTGGTGGTGGTGATAGCGCCGCTGCCGTGCACAAGTTTGGTTTCGAAGAAAAGGTAAGCTATGTAAGCACCGGTGGTGGTGCTCTGTTGGAGTATTTCGAAGGAAAAACCCTGCCGGGTATAGCCGCGGTGGTGGATTAAAACATTATAGGCTCCGCTTTTCTTCCTCGCTCAAAAGATTGCATTGCTTTAGAAATGCCTTCATCACATCCCAAATCGGATGCTTTTTAACTAAATGAGACATGATCCAAACCTTATCTTCCCTGGTATGGGCGGTTATTGCCAAAATAGCCGGAGCCCGGCTTTCAAAGCTGAAACGCAAAAAACGCACCTCCAGGTTCTGAGGCGCTGCAGCCACAGCTTTGTTTAGCAGGCCAGCCGCTTCTTTGCCCAACGCAAAACGGGTTGCAGGATTCCACCCATGTTTGGCTTGCAGGGCCTTGCCGGTTCCGTAGTAGGCCATTAATACTCCGTCATTGCCATAATTGGCCGTGATTTTTACCAGCTCATCTGCCTTGGCAGATTGTTCTACAGCAAGTCTGTAAACAGTGCGCACGGTATTGATTTCGGTGTAGCCGGAAAACAGAAAAGCATATATTCTCAACCACAACATACTTTAATAACAATAAAAATGGGTGTTCTGTTTTAAAGCCAGCCCCTGCGGCGGAAAAAGAAAAGCGTGGAAATGGAAGATAGCACCATTAATCCTATGGCAAACCAGAAACCATAACGCCAGTCGAATTCTTCCGTGAATTTGAAATTCATACCGTAAATACTGGCAATCAGTGTGGGAGGCATGAAGATTACCGACGCTACCGTAAATATCTTAATGATTTTGTTCTGCTCAATGTTAATCAAACCCAGAAAGGTATTCTGCATGTATTCCAGGCGCTCAAAATTGAACTTGGTGTGCTCAATCAGTGAATTGATGTCTTTAATAACTACGCGCAGCCTCTCGTATTCTTCGCCCACAAACTCCTGGCTTTTCAAAATGGCAGATAGCACACGCTGTTTGTCAATAACGTTCTGGCGGATTACCATAGTCAATTCCTGCAACCGCGAAATAGTCAGCAGCACATCCTCGTCGGGTCCTTTGTCAAATGTCAGTTCCCGACTGAGTTTGCCCACCTGACGTCCCAGGTTTTCCAGCAAATCCGCATCGTTGTCTACATCGGTTTCCAGCAGCGAGGTCATGATCTGCTTGCCACTGTGAAACAACCTGCCCGACATTTTAATTTTTTTCACGCAGTCCGAGAATGTTCCCAAATCCGCATCGCGGTAGGTGAAAAGCACATCGTCCTGCAGAATAAAAGATACCGCATGTGAGATGAAGGCCTCACCGCTATTGTCGAATTTTAAAAAGTTACTGTTGGCGATGATTTCATCGTCAGTTTCAAAATAGCGCGATGAACTCTCAATTTCCAGCTGCTGCTGCCGGCTTTGGAACTTAAATTCGAAGTGGGCTTCTACATCGCTGATTTCATCAGGGGTGGGGTTCTGAAGATCAATCCAGATAATATCTTCCTGGCTTTCCAGTTGGGAAAGTGCCTGCACCTTGTGCACGCGGTTCTGCCTTCTGTAATAAACCCTCAGCATGGTAATATCGACTACTGTCTCCGTCCATTCAGCGAATGTGGTGCAAAGGTACGCACTAAATGCCTTTTTGGGGCAATTTTATGTTAAATTTAGGTTTGGGTGCAGTCGAAACAGTTTAAAGGCGTCCGAACATGCTTTTAAAACGCAGTTCCATGACGCCAAACAGGGCTTCCCTGAATATTTTGGTGCTCATTTTGCTTACACCGAAAGTGCGATCTGTGAATATGATGGGAACTTCTTGAATTTTAAATCCTTTTTTCCAGGTTCGGAATTTCATTTCTATCTGAAATGCGTAACCCTTGAATTTAATACGGTCAAGGCCTATTTGTTCGAGTACTTTTCTTGAATAGCAAACAAATCCTGCGGTTGAATCTGCTACGCGCAACCCGGTTATAATCCGTACATATTTGCTCGCATAATAACTCATCAATACCCTCCCCATGGGCCAATTTACCACATTTACCACACCACCGGCATAACGGCTTCCCACCGCCATATCGGCATCCCCTTCACAAACGGTCACCAGTCGGTTTAAATCATCCGGATTGTGGCTGAAATCGCAGTCCATTTCGCAGATGTACTGATAATCTTTTTCCATACACCACTTAAAACCGGCAATGTATGCAGTTCCCAATCCTGCTTTGCCTTTGCGCTTAAGCAGGTGCAGGCGGTCGCCGTATTCTTTTTGCAGCAGCTCTACCTTGTCTGCCGTGCCATCAGGCGAGTTATCATCAATCACCAGCAGGTGAAATGCGGGTTCCAGTCCCATAACTTTATGCACCATGGCCTCGATGTTCTCGATTTCGTTGTATGTGGGTATGATGACGATGCGATCTGACACGAATACTGCGAAATTACGTTATTTTGCAACCAAATGCAGCAAACTTCCTCCAGACACTTTGAAAAGGCTGTTTTTCTCGACAGAGACGGCGTTATAAACCACGATCCCGGTGATTATACTACTTCTCTGAATGAGTTTGAAATATTGCCCGGTACCATTGAAATATTAAAAAAATGGTTCGATGAAGGCTACGGATTAATTGTGATTACCAATCAGGGTGGTATTGACAGAGATTTATATACAGAAGATACCGTTATTGCCATGCACCAATATCTGCAAGGTATGTGTAACCTTCAGGGCTTTGCCATAGATGCATTTTATTATTGCGTTCATCATCCGCTGAAAACGGGAAATTGTCTGTGCCGGAAACCCGGTAGTCTGATGGTAGAGAAGGCTTTGCATAAATTTAACTTAATGCCTCAAAACTGTGTAATGATAGGAGACAGGGAGAGAGATGTGCAGGCCGCTGAGGGTGCAGGTGTGCGCGGCATACAGATAGAGCTAAATACCGGTCTTGGCCGGGTTAATATTTAGCCTCTTAGTGTCTGCGGTAGCCTGAACTTCTTCTGTAATGAGACTTTCTGTAGCTGCTTCGGTATCCGCGTCTATAGTGAGAACGATAAACGGGTGAAGTAGGTACGGCAAAACTGGCTGCTGTAAAGTTCATGGTGTCATGCAACAAACTGTCTTTTCCGAAATCTATAAGCAGTTCAGGATTAAAGGGTTTTCCAAGTATGCGGGTTTCAAAATGAAGATGTGGCCCGGTACTGTGGCCGCTACTGCCGCCGAGGCCCAAAGTTTGTCCGGCATTGACAAGGTCACCGGGATTGACAAGTCGTTGGCTTAAATGGCCATATAAGGTTTCCAGTCCATTATGGTGCCTTACTACCACGCAGTTGCCGTATCCATGATACCAGCGGCTCATACGCACTACTCCATCAAATGCACTCACAACTGTATCGCCTGTTTTTAATCCAATGTCAATGCCGGCATGCACATGGCCCCAGCGCCAGCCGAAGTGAGAAGTTGTTGTTCCCAGAATGGGCAATGCAAAACCGCAATCCGCATCCAGTACCTGCAGTTTTAATGCGCCCGAAATAGAATCAAAGTTGAACTGGTAGGGATTAAGATTCAGGGTGTCCCAATATGCATATAAGTCAAATACAGGCGATATGCCTGGAATGATTGCAGAGGCTGAGAGCTGGGGAGTTGTATTGTATCCGTCCGAATCGTGGTAGTTGATGAAGCCTGCGGGAAGTGCATGAAGGTGGTTGCTGAGAAAAAGCAAACCCAAAAACAGGCACAACTTAAACAGAACTGAGTGCCTTTTTGGCATCTTCGCAGTCCTGTGTGATTTGTGTTTTGAGGTCATCAAGATTATCAAAAGTATATTCCTGCCGGAGATAGGCAATCATCTCAAAGCGGATTGCAATTTCGTAAATATCTTCTGAAAAACCAAATAAATGAGCCTCAATGCTAAATCCTTTGCCGGGGATGGTTGGGTTAAAACCAACATTCATGGCGCCACCGTATACCCCGGAAGGCAGATGTGCCTTCACCGCGTAAACTCCCGTTGCAGGTATCAGTTTGTAAGCGTCCTCTACTTCAATATTAGCAGTTGGGAATCCCAGTGTTCTGCCCAGTTTTCTTCCGTGAACGACATTGCCGGAAATGGTATATGGATGCCCCAAAAGCTGGTTTGCCTGTGCAAGATTTCCTGAAAGAAGGGCTTTGCGAATACGTGTGCTTGAAATAGCGATATGATCAATCTCTCCGGCCGGTATTTCCTTTACCTTAAAATTAAAGATTTCTCCATATTGTATTAGGTCCCTGAAACTACCCTCTCTATTTTTACCAAATCTGTGGTCATAGCCAACAACTACGCTAGAAACATTCAGTTTTTTGACCAGCAATCCTTGCACAAAATCAAATGGACTCAATGCAGCAACCTCTGAAGTAAATGGTAAAATCAACATATGGTCTATGCCACAAGCTTCTACCCGTTGTATTTTTTCATCCAGGCTGCTTAGCATGCGCAGGTCGTTATCATTGGGGTAAAGCACCAGCCGTGGATGCGGAAAAAAGGTAAGCAGCATGCTTTCCATGCCTGTATTGCGCGCTTCGTTAACCACGTTTTCCAACACTTTTTCGTGCCCGAGATGCACTCCGTCAAACGTGCCTTGTGTAAGCACGAGGCCACTAAAGTGAGGGATTTTATCAACGTTATGGTAAACCTGCATGATGGCTGCAAATTTCGGACAAAACGCACTTGGGTAAAATTTTATGTTGTTCACAACAGGTATGGTATTTTCCACCTATCCTGTGATACCTTTGCGGAATACCATGCGATTTTTTGTCACTACTATACTGTTTATTGTTGGCAGCAGCAATGTTTTGGCACAACTTGGAGGTAATGGAATTTACCGCGTTCTATTACAGCCTGTTGGCGCGCGTCAGGCAGCATGGGGTGGCTATTGCAACGCCTACCGCGATAAAGATGTAACACTGTTTTCGCAAAATCCCGCCTTGCTGAATGATCAGATGAATATGCGGGGCGCCCTTACTTTTAATACCCACCTTAAAGGCGTCTGGACAGGAAATGCCACATTGGCAAAAAACATGAAACAGGGAACTGGTGGTTTGCAAATTTCATTTATTGATTATGGTTTGATGGATGCCTACGATGAAGGCGGCAATCCGGAAGGTAAGATACCAGCCAATGAAACATCCATAACAGCAGGTTTTGCCAAAGAAATAAAACCTAGGCTATACGCTGGCAGCAATGTTAAATTCGTATACAGTATTCTTGGTCCTTATATCTCCACGGGCGCGGCTTTGGACGCCGGTTTGGTATGGAAAAGCAAAGACAGTCTTTTTACAGCTGCAGCTGTCATTAGAAATGCCGGTATTCAGTTGCTGGCATATGAACCTGGCATGCGCGAACCGCTTCCTTTTTCAGCAGAGTTAGGCGTTAATTTTAAGCCGCGCTACATGCCTTTTCGGTTTAATATAACTGCACACAACCTGCAAAAACCCGACATGACCTACAGTCAGTATTTGCGCAGCAATGCCATTGATCTTAGCGGTCAGGCTGCGGTATCAAAAGCAGCTCCACTGGGTGATAAGATTTTCAGGCACTTTACCTTCGGCACAGAATTGTTACTGGGTAAGAATTTTGGAATACTGCTTGGGTACAACCATCAACGTCGCAAGGAAATGGCGCCTGACGTGAGGCCGGGTGTGGCCGGATACAGCTGGGGACTTCAGTTTCGCATTAGCAGAATTCAGATAACCTACGCTAGTATGGCCTATTTTCCTGGTTTTAATGCCAATTTATTTACTTTTAGCGCCTCTCCAGGCGATTTTCAGGTAAAAAAGCCAAAACATTGAAACGTATCAATATTGCCATAGATGGCCACAGCAGTTGTGGAAAAGGCACACTTGCCAGGCAAATTGCTGCAGCCCTTGGATATAAGTTTATAGACAGTGGAGCAATGTACCGCGCCGTTACCCTGCATCTGCGGAGAGCAGGTATAAATCCGGAAGATGAAACGACGGTGTCTTCAATTCTACCGGATATTCATGTAGATTTTGCCGTTAATGCCGAAACCGGACGCAACGATGTTTGGCTAAATGGAGAGAATGTGGAGAAAGAAATTAGAACGCTTAGTGTGGCCAATAATGTAAGCCAGATTGCGAAAATTTCTGAAGTACGCCGGTTTTTGGTTGCCCTACAGCAAAAAATGGGCGCCGATAAAGGCGTGGTAATGGATGGAAGAGATATTGGCACTGTTGTTTTTCCGAATGCAGAACTCAAAATATTCATGACGGCTAGTCCTGAAGTCCGTGCCAGAAGAAGGTTTGACGAACTCTCAGAAAGCGGTATAAAAACTACCTATGAGGAAGTTTTGGGCAATATCCGGGAACGTGACAGGATAGACAGCAGCAGATCAGACAGTCCACTAACGTGCACGGATGAATATATGATACTCGATAATACCGATATGAGCCGTGATGAACAGTTTGCCATGGCCGTGAATTGGGTTAATTCGGCTTTGAATGGCTAATCCTAATATAAGCAATAATTCTCAGATTTCCAAATAAATCGAATGGGCTAATGTGCTGAATTTTTCGGGCAGTTTATTTCGGTTTTTCACTATAATTGATGAACTTTGCAGTCGCAATGAGAACCAAGATAATTGCAGGCAACTGGAAAATGAACAAGACCCTGGAAGAAGGGCAGGCACTGGTAACAGAGATTCGCGGAATTGTGCGCGATGAACATACAGGAAAATCGCAGGTTATTCTGTGTCCGCCTTTTATTTCGCTGGCTTCTGCCGCAAGATTGCTTGAAGGTACAGGAATAGCACTGGGAGCACAAAATTGCCATTTTGAAGACAGCGGCGCTTACACAGGGGAAATTAGCCCCCTGATGGTTAAAAGTACAGGGGCGCAATATGTAATTATTGGCCACAGTGAAAGACGTCAGTATTTCGGTGAAACCGGAGAGATGCTTTTTAAGAAGACAAAAGCAGCCCTCAGACATGGACTTAAAGTTATTTTCTGTGTGGGAGAGACCCTCAAGGAAAGAGAAGAAAAGATATTTTTTAAGGTGGTTGAAACACAGCTTCAGGAAGGACTTTTTGCATTGGACAGAAAAGAGTTCTCCAGTGTTATTGTCGCTTATGAGCCTGTATGGGCCATTGGTACCGGCTTAACCGCTTCACCTGAACAGGCCCAGGAAATGCACAATTACATCCGCAAGGTGATTGGTATGCATTACACGGAAGAAATTGCTGAGGAAACTTCCATATTATATGGCGGAAGTATGAAGCCGGATAATGCTGCAGGTCTTATGGCTCAAGCAGATATTGACGGAGGACTCATAGGCGGTGCCGCATTAAAAGCGCGTGATTTTGCAGACATAATTAAGGCTGTGGGATAATTCTCCGGCAACCGTTTGCATTTTCGGCACGGTTTTTCCTGTTCTTTGCGTAAATAATGAGCAGGACTTTTCGTTACATATTTCAAATGCGTTCGGTATTACTTGTTTTCTTTTTCATGGTTCAATATGCGGGAGCTCAAATCAGAAGTTTCAGCCCCGAACCAGCCATCTTTATTAATGAGCTTGAAACCCATATTCAATCTGCATCCAGTAAAGAACTGAATCAGCGATTTTCCATTTTTAGGCAAAGTTGGGAAATGGGCAAATTCAGCCCTGTTCAGCAAAAGAACATTATGGCAATATGCAGCGACATGGTGTCAGAAGGAATGCCTGTTCAGCCTCATTTTGATTATTTACTGCAGTCAATAACGACCTATATCGAGAAAAAAATGCCTGAAAAGGTACTGCTGCAATGGCAACAGGCTACGCGAAAACTCATTGGAGCGGGAAGTACTGGCTATGTGGATTTTCTAAAGATGACTACCGGCCTATTTAAAAATGGAACCCTGTTCATGGATAACAACAAACGATGGGCCGTTGATTCATGTGACTTTGACCTTGTTTATGAAAAAGGTGAAATAGTGGTGAAATTTCCGCAGACCACAGTTACTTGTTATGGACCGGTTGATGAAATGCGCATTTATAAAACATCAGGAGTTTTTATACCCGGCAAAAAACTGTGGCAGGGTGTTTCAGGAGAGGCTACTTTCGAACGTGTTTTACCCGAAGACAATGTTACAGTAACCTGGAATAAATTTGCGATAAATCTTGAAGAATCCGACTATAAAATTGATACAGCTACACTTCACTATGAAGGATATTTTAACGAGGGTGTAAAAGGACGTTTTCAGGATAAGATTAGTTATTCGCCTGATTCTAATGTTGTAAAAAAATCTCCCTGGCCCAGGTTTTCCAGTTTTGCCAATAGTCTCAAGATATTTGGTATTGTTGGGCCGAATGCATCTCTGCGCGGAGGTTTCAGTATGGTTGGCAGCGATATTAACACTCAAACAGCCAATGGGGAAGAAACGGTTATAAATATTCTCTACAAGAACCAGAAACGTATTACCCTTAAAAGCAAAACCTTCAAAATAACCAATGGTTCCGCTGCAAGCAGGAATGCGGCCATGACTATATATGTGGATAGCTCTTTTATTACCCATCCGTCCGTTGAGGTGAATTTTCAGTTTGAAGAAAATAAACTTGTAATTAGCCGTGGAACAGAAGGTTTAATGCGCGCTCCGTTCTATGATGATTACCACAAAGTAGATATTGATGCACAGCAAATCCGCTGGAAGCTCGATGAGGCCTTTATTGATTTCGATAATATCAATAATGACCAGGATGTGAAGTTGTCGAGTGCCGATTTTTATAAGGAAATGCTATATTCCCGCATTCAGGGTGTCTTGAGCTCCAATCCGCTCAATAATTTGTATGCTTTTTACAACCGCATGCCTGATGATCCTGTTACCCAGGCCATGGAAAAAGAACTAAAGGCTTTGATTGGTAAAAATAAGCCGGAGGATAAGCCTGTTATGGACCAAAAACTCAAAGCCCTGCAGGCACGCAAAAAAGAAATGCGCTCCTATTACAGTGCAGAAAAACGCATGAAATTTTCGCTGGCTGATTATGCTGTTTTTTGTAAAATGCAGCCTCAGGATTTACGCGCCCCATTCATAGAACTGCACGATGCCGGATTTATTACCTATTATCCGGAGCAGGATTCGGCTATGTTCCGGACCAAATTGTTTCGTTGGGTGCAGAGCCATGAAAAAACACGCGACTATGACGTGATAAGGCTCTCATCGCTGATTGGGAGACGAAGCAATATGTCGCTGAACCTGCTTAGCCATGAAATGAATGTGGAAGGTGTACAGAAATTCTTCTTTTCAGACTCGCAAAACGTGGTTGTAGTTCCTTATGAACAACAGGTTACGCTACTAAAAAACCGTCGTCTTCGTTTTGGAGGTATGGTGCGTGCCGGTCGGTTTGATTTTTACGGTAAAAAATTCGAGTTTGATTACGGTAACTTTTTGGTTCAGTCAGATATTATTGATAGCCTGCGGCTTTATTTCCCCGATAGCACCGGACGTTCATTGGTTCCAATTAAAAGCGTGCTTCGCAATATAAATGGAACGCTATACATAGATAAACCCAATAATAAATCCGGTTTGGTTAACTATCCGGAATATCCAATTTTTAAGGCCTTAAAAGGTTCTGAGGTGCTTTATGATAAGCCTTCAATTCATGGTGGGCAGTATAAAGCAGAAACATTTAAATTTGTTATAGATCCGTTTACCATTGATAGCCTGGATAATTTTACTATTGCGGGCTTGAGATTCGATGGTCTTTTCAAAAGCGACGGAATTTTCCCGGAGTTCAGACACTATGTCTACATTCAGCCCGATTATTCCTTAGGTTTTGTTAAACCGACCCCTCCCGGTGGTTACAACATGTACCGAGGAAAAGGGCAGGGCGAAATGGTCATGAATCTTAGCGAACGCGGTTTCTATGGCGAGCAGGGGAATATTGTTTTCAATGGCTCTACAACCAAATTTCAGCGTATATTGCTATTGCCCAAATCTGCAAAAGGCACAATTGAATCATACGATCTTCCCCAAAGCACCATTTACCCTCAGGTTTATGCGGCCAATGCAAATATGGAATGGATTCCTTACCACGATAAATTTAACATAAGCAACGGTCCTACACCCATCAAAGTGTTTAAGTCAGAATATGATTTTATGGGAACGATTACCCAAAAACCATCAAAGGTAACAGGCAATGGCACACTGTCATGGCCGGAAGCTAAATTTAACAGCGATGAAATGGTGTTTGCACCCAATAAAACAAATGCAGACAAAGCCAATCTCACCATTTATGGTGCAGATAGTACCAAGGTGGCATTTGAAACAAAAGACATTAAGGGTACAATGGATTTTAATACTCGTATTGGCGCCTTTACCACCAATAAAACAGGCTCAGAAACACGTTTTCCTTATAATAGCTACGCAACAAACCTGAATGATTACCGCTGGGACATGAATGGCAAAACCATTGAGGCAAGAATGGGTGCAGCCATGGCAGGAAAACAGCCATTGTGGATGAGCACCAACCCCACCCAGGATAGCTTAAAATTTGCCGGTGTTCGGGGCATTTATAACCTGAAAGACTATACCCTGAATGTACAGCAAATTCCGTTCATAGATATTGCTGACAGCCGTGTTGTGCTTAAGGATGGCAAGGTTACCATCCGCGAAAACGGAGATATGGACATTGTAGACAGTGCACGCCTGATTGCCAACCGTATTGACAAGTACCATGAAATTTACAAAAGCAGGCTGAAGATTTATGGCAAAAACAAAATGCGTGGATCCGGCTACTATCAGTACGTAAACAAACTTGGCAAACGACAGGAATTTTTCCTGGATAGTGTTGTTGTAAATAGAAGCAGAAATATTGAAGGATGGGGTAAAATTGATGAATCGCAGAACTTTACACTAGATACCAAAATCGGCTACAAAGGCTTTGCACAGATTTTAAGTACGGAGCAAAACCTTCAGTTTACCGGATATGTGAAACCCTTACACACGTTTAAAAACATTTTACCGTCTGCCTGGCTGCGCTTCAGCGATCGGGTAGATCCGAAGAATGTTATTATCAATGTTCAGGACCCCAGGGATAAAGACAATAAAAAACAATATGTGGGTTTGTTTGTGGCCAATGACAGCAGCCACGTTTACCCCTTGTTCTTTAGCTGGAAACGCAGGTACAGTGATCCGGATGTGACCAACGATACAGGAATTTTTTATTACGATCACGAAAAACAAAGCTTTTTTGCCGGCAGCAAAGACAAACTGCTGAATGACGGATTAAAAGGCAGTTTCATTCAGCTGAATGAGAAAAACCATACGGTACATGCAGAAGGTCCACTCGATTTTGGATTGGAAAGCACCAATATCAAGTTTAAAAATGCCGGTACTGCAGATTTGAAGGAAGGGGACAGCAGTTTTGTTTTCAACCTTGCCATGATGCTGGATTTTCCGCTGCACAAAGATTATGTAGCACGGCTGAAAGAAATGTTTCAAACTAGCAGTGGAGCTTCGGTAAATATCAACAACGATTTCTTTAAAAATGCCATCGGTGAAATGGTTGCTGAAGATAAAACCGCAAGAACGATCATTAAGAATATTGAAAAGAATGGTGAAGTGAACGGTAAAGATGAAGCAGAATACAAGCTGATTCTCAGTGACGCCACTTTCCGCTGGGATAGCAAATTCCGCGGGATGTATTGCAACGATAATGTAAGTGTAGCCTCATTTGCCGGAACCCCCATCAACAAAGACATCAAAACCACCATGTTGCTGGAACACAAACGCGGTGGGGAAAACATGTATATCTACTTCGATTTTGGTGGCAATGAATGGATTTATATCAATCTCACCAAAACCGTAGCCAATATCCTCAGCAGCGATGTTAAGCTGAATGAAATACTGGTGAATACAGCCGATAAGCTGAAAGTAGAGGATTTCTATGTGAAACCCGCAACCCCAAAACAGGTTGAGCGTTTCCTCAAACGATTGGGGGCGGAATAAGGTTTTCTGATTTTTCGAAATCGGGATAAAGCACATCCACCAGGTATAAACCCTGCGGAGGTGCAGATTTACCCACCATGTTGCGGTTTCCGGAGTCAAGCAATTCTTTGAATTGGTCAAGATGCATTTTGCCTAATCCTACTTTTAACATGGTTCCTACCATGCTGCGAACCATGCTTCTTAAGAAACGGTTGGCAGTCACCGTAAAAATCAGACCATCCTGGGTTTCCTCCCAACAAGCCTTCGAAACCACACATTTGTAGCTGTCACCGGGTGTTTTTCCTTTGCAAAAGCAGCGATACTCAGTATGTGATAATAGCAGTTTTGCGGCTTCATTCATCTGTTCAACATTTGGTTTGAATAGCATAAAACAGGCCATTTCAAGGTTGAATGGGTTTCTGACATGGGTAATGAAGTACTTATAGGTTCTGGCAACCGCCGAAAATCGGGCATGGAGCTCGTCTGTAACCTGCCGACAACTAAAAACAGCAATACTTTTAGGCAGCATGCCGTTTAGGCGGTAAACCAAATTTGAAGGTACCTCAGCTTCATTATCGAAATGTGCTGTGAAGTAAGAGGCGTGAACACAGGTATCTGTGCGGCCGCATCCATAAATCTCTATGGGATTTCTTAAAATAATCGATAATTTATTTTCCAAAACTGCCTGAACACTGATCACCTCGTCCTGTTTTTGCCATCCGCCAAAATCAGTTCCGTTGTAAGCCAGTTCCAGAAAATAACGCATTAGGCTCTTTCAAAAACAATGGCACAGCCTTGTCCCACGCCTATACACATGGTGGTCAGTCCGTAACGGGCGCTGGCATCGCGTTTCATCTCATGTAAAAGTGTTGTGCTGATGCGTGCACCACTTGCTCCCAATGGATGTCCGATGGCAATACTTCCGCCATTGGGGTTCACAATCTCAGGATTGATGTTGAGTTCGTGCATGCTTGCCAGCACCTGACTGGCAAAGGCTTCATTGAGTTCGGCAATGGACAAATCGTTTACGCCAATTCCCGCGTGTTTAAGGGCTTTTTGCGTAGCCGGAACAGGGCCAATGCCCATGATGGCAGGATCTACACCGGCCGAACCTATGCTGGCAATTCTTGCCAGCGGCGTTAGGTTGTATTTTTTAACGGCCTCGCCGGATGCCAGTATCATACAGGCAGCACCGTCATTGATACCACTGCTGTTTCCTGCCGTAACGGTGCCGTCTTTTTTGAAAGCAGGTTTCAGCGTTGCCAGTACTTCTAAACTGCTGAGCCTTGGGTGTTCGTCGGTTTCGTAAAAATGAATTTCACCTTTTTTTCCGGGCACAGGATACGGTGAAATTTCATCTTTGAATTTACCGGCCTCGTTTGCCTGTTGCCATTTGGTTTGTGAGCCGCAGGCAAAAACATCCTGGTCTTCACGGCTAATCCCATATTTTACAGCCACGTTTTCGGCGGTTTCACCCATGCTGTAAGGATGATAGGCCTCCGCCAGCTTTTTATTGGTAAATCTCCAGCCAATGGTGGTGTCATATATTTCTGTGCTGCGCTGAAATGCTGTTTCTGCTTTTGCCATCACAAAAGGAGCTCGGGTCATACTTTCGGTGCCTCCGGCAATAATGAGTTCAGCTGTTCCTGATTTGATAGCCATAAAGCCGTTCATGATGCTTTGCAATCCGCTTGCACAAAGGCGGTTTACGGTATATCCCGGCACGCTTACCGGCATTCCGGCCAGCAGCAGCGCCATGCGCGCCACATTGCGGTTGTCTTCGCCTGCCTGATTAGCTGCTCCAAAAATCACTTCGTCGGTATGAGAAAAATCAATGCTCTGATTTCGGAGCATAATCTCCCTGATTACATGGGCAGCCAGATCATCAGGTCTAACGCCGGCAAGGCTTCCGCCAAATTTACCCACCGGAGTGCGGAGGGCGTCAATCACATAAACTTCCTGCATGTTGTGGCAAAGTTACCCAATAATTGCGGTCACTTTTTACACCGGGCTGATTGTGTTTGCAATGACTTGAATTATTTTTGCTATTGGTGCGCTTATCAAAGGGCTTAACATTGGTGCTGTTTGCGCTAGCCATTCTCATGGCTGTTTTCCCTCTAATTACCGCTGTTTCCGTAAATATTCACCGGTCCATCATACATTCGAAAATTGAAAAGGACCTGAAAGAATTAAGCACAGAGGTCCTAAAACTGGATAAGAAGACTCATCCGAACGCCAATAAATACAGGGAGTTTGATTTAAATGGACATCGTTATGACTTGGTTACTGCGGTTGATGGTGGAACACATTGGCTGGTAACTGCAATTGATGATACCAAAGAAAAATGGCTGGAAGAGCAGGCCGAGAAAACCGATGGCCAATCCGGAAAATCCGTAAACTGGATCAAAACGCTAGCCACTGAAAATGCCGTTGAACTGAATATCCCCACTACCCCAGCCTCCTTGGTCAACGCCATGGAATGCTTCAATACTATTAATTCATTTATTCCTGTTTTTTCTCCGCCACCAGAGTGTTAGGTGTAAATTTGGTTTCTTTTTATGGTTCTAAAACAGCACTGATTTCTTCTTTTACTTATCAAACTAAAAAACAAAAATGAAAAAACAATCATTATTGATTGCGGCAATATTTGCTATTACTGCAATCAACGCTCAAAATGAGCAAAAAAAAATAAATAACGACACTACCGAGCTGGAAAGCATGGATGAAATTCTGGTTTCTTCCCAGCGCTTTGGCTCCAGCAGGGCCAACACTACCCGTCAGATCGAGGTGATTTCTGCCAAGCAGATGCAGCTTGCGCAGCAAGGTACCTTGGCAGATGTGCTGTCACAGACCGGTCAGGTTTTTGTGCAGAAAAGCCAGCTGGGCGGAGGTAGTCCTGTCTTAAGAGGTTTTGAATCAAGCAGGGTGTTGCTGGTAGTTGACGGTGTTCGCATGAACAATGCAACATACCGTGCAGGGCATTTGCAGGATATAATTACGGTTGATCAATTCATGTTGGACAGAACGGAAGTTTTCTTTGGATCCGGTTCTACCCAGTTTGGCAGCGATGCCTTGGGAGGTGTTGTTTATATGAAAACCCGTGATCCTAAATTCCGGGATGCTAAATTCGGGTTTGCCAATGCAAATGCAAATTTCAGGTACCATTCGGCCACCAGCGCCGCAATATCCAATGTTAATTTGGGATTGAGCGGAAAAAAAGTTGCCTGGATTTTCAGTTCCACAAGCAGTGATTTTAGCGATCTTCGAATGGGGCAACAGCATCATTTTTCCCGCTGGGATACCTTTGGTCTGCGCAAATATTATGCAGGAAGAATAAACAACAGAGATACCATGCTTCTGAATGATAATCCTTACATACAGCAGGGGAGTGCCTATACACAGAATGATGTATTCACCAAGCTGTCTGTAAAAACGGGTAATCTCTTACACACCCTTAATGCGCAATTATCCAGAACCGGGGCTGTTCCAAGATACGACAGGCTTACAGATATGTCAGCCGGGAAATTGCGATTTGCCACCTGGGATTACGTCCCTCAGAACCGGGATTTTTTCTCTTATTCGTTGTTAGTACCTAAAAAAGACGGTTTGAGTCACAGACTCATTTTATCTCAACAAAATACGGAGGTGGGCAGGGTTACACGGCGTTTTGGCAATGTTTCTGAGCTCACGCAACTCGATAAGGTAGGCATGACAACTGTTAACTATGATTTTAGTTACAATGTAAAACCCGCAATTCAAATTCAGGGGGGTGCCGAATGGGTTGCAAATAAAGTTCAGTCTTCTGCCACAACCAGAAATGTAAATTCAGGCGAGATAACCGGCAGTAAAAATACCCGCTATGCCGATGGAGGCGCAAATACCATGTCTTCCGCACTTTTTGCCAACGCTATATATGTGATAAGGCCGAATGACTTTATTCTGGAAGGTGGAGTGCGCTTAACCCATTATCAACTGAAAGCAAATTTTACTGCAGACAATTTTTTAAAGCTGCCGTATCAAACCGCCGAAATCAGCAGCCTTGCACCGGTTTATAATATAGGATTATCAAAAAAAATGGATTGGGATGGTCTGTTCTTCAAAGCAAGTCTGGCTGCTGGATTCAGGAATCCCAATGTGGATGACATGACAAAGCTGTTTGAAAGCGTGCCCGGGGGAAAACTGGTAATTCCAAATAAAGAGCTTAAACCTGAACGTACACGTACCCTGGATCTTGGTTTTCGCCTTGACAGACAGAAAATTCACCTTGAAATGGGGGGCTATTACACCCGAATAACCCAATTACTCATAGATGCACCCGGCATTTACAATGGTGATGATTCTTTTGATTTTGACGGTCAGCGTACCCCGGTGTTTCAAATGGGTAATTCAGCGCTTGGATATGTTACCGGAGGATACTTTGCTGCAAAAATTCAACTTGTTGATGGACTTTTTATGGATGCTAATTACAACAGCACGTTTGGCCGGTATAAATCGGGAGAAAAAGAATTATGGGCACCCATCGATCATATTGCCCCAGACCATGGCAGGCTGGGTTTGCGCTGGTCAAGCAAGGAATGGCAGTGCGAGGCGTTCATGTTGTTTAACGGACGTAAAATCAGACGTGAATACAGTCCCAGCGGTGAAGACAATGCACAATATGCACCCGGTGGACAAACACCTGCATGGCAAACATACAATGCGCGGGCTAGCTGGCAGGTGAGCAAAAATTTCGCAGCTTCTTTTGCAGTTGAGAATTTACTGGATCTCAATTACCGTGTTTTTGCAAGCGGAATTTCAGCTTCCGGAAGAAATCTCGTGGCGTCGGTGAAGGTGTCGTTTTAAAATATTTTATGAATTTCATGAAAGGGGAAACACAGGTTTTCCCTTTCTTTTTTATTGCCTTATACATCCATGTATTAATTTTGCCCCACAAATGGGACGTATATTCGAAAAACGAAAACATAAAATGTTTGCCCGCTTCGACCGCATGGCCAAGCAGTTTACCCGCATAGGAAAAGAAATTGCGATCGCAGTGAGGCAGGGAGGTGTTAATCCCGATTATAATCCCAGATTGCGCATGGCTATCCAGAATGCCAAAAGCGTAAACATGCCCAAAGACAGGGTAGAGGCAGCCATTAAACGTGCAAGTGATAAAGATACCGCCGGTTACGAAGAAATTAAATACGAAGGATACGGCCCCCATGGCGTTGCTATTTTGGTAGAAACCGCAACCGATAACAATACCCGAACCGTAGCGAACGTTCGTTCTCATTTTAACAAGTGCGATGGCGCAATGGGCAAAACAGGTTCACTCGATTTCGTATTTACGCGTAAAGGCGTTTTTAAAATTTCCAAATCAGCCCTCAAAGGAAAAGATCTCGATGAATTTGAACTGGAAATCATCGACTTCGGCTGTGAAGACCTCGCTATTGATGAGGAAGATGTATACGTATACACCAGTTTCACCGACTTTGGCAATATGCAGAAAGGCCTGGAAGACCTTGGTATTGAAGCTGCCGGCGCCGAATTGCAGTATATCCCCACTTCTTTTGTGGATCTGGAAGAAGCCCAGGCCAACGAAGTACTGGAACTTATTGAGCGTCTGGAATCAGACGATGACGTACAAAACGTTTATCACAACCTGCGTTAACGTTTTTAACGCGGGCAAGTAGCACATTTGGGTTTGTCTCTCTCAGGCAGGTGTGCCACCAGATAAACACTTCTTTCCGGTTGTGCAGGATCATTGCTGATGATGTTGATGGTCTGCGTACTTTTCCCGTGTTTGATTCCCGAATCAAAACGCATTTTTACTTCCATGCTCTCGCCCGGTTTTAAAACGTTTTTGGTATATTCAACCTTTACGCAAGGGCACTGTGGTGTTATTTCATGAAGCTTCAAATCTGACTTGCCAGAATTAGTAAAGGTAAACTGAGTGTTGAAAATCTCACCACTTTCGGCACTACCCAGATCAATAACGGTTTTATCAGTAGTTAACTTGGCCGCCTTGGCCAATTCCCTTGCACCCATTTTTGAAAAAAATTGTTTTCGTTCGTAGGCAATATAAAATCCTGTGTAGGGAAATAAAACATTATCAGAAGGAACCGCAACTTCAAACGCACCAAAGCCGTATGTGCTGATTTTTTTGCCGTCCAGCACAACTTTCACCTTCGCACTTTCATTGGGCTCAAGGCTTTTTGGCATGCCAATTACCTGACAGAAAGCAGGAAGATTTTCCAAAGCAGAAAATTGTGTACTGTAGGGTGTTCCATTGGTGATGCGCATAATGTGCGTATCAGATTTATGGTCAAAAAGTGGCTTGAAACTAACGGTAGGTGGAGTGAAAGTAATCTGCCCAAGTGAAGTGTATTCCGGTTCTTTATTGATAACCTCTTTCAGAACATTTCCCAGTATATCCAGGTGAACGAAAGGGAAATTTACAGCGTTACTGTATACGGTTATGGTTTTTTGAAAGCTGCCAATACGTCCTATTGTTTCGTATTTGGCATCCACAAAACCGCTTTGCCCGGGCCTAATGGTGTCACGGGTCCAATCGGGGGTGGTGCAACCGCAGCTGGTTTGTACCGTGTTTATGAAGAGGTCTTTAGTGCCCACATTTTTAAAGGGGAATCTATGGGTTGCATATTTAATATCTTCACGTATGTCTCCAAAATTGTGCTGTTTTTCCGTAAATTCAATTTTAGGTCCACCGGTTTTGGGTGTCATTTGCCCGGCCAGTCTTCCCGCAATCATCGAAATCAATCCAAAAGTAAAAATCCGTATTGTCATCTCTTTTTTAATAATCAAAAAGTGTTCCAGTTAGACGCTTTTACTTGACGCTGGGTTGTTTGTTGAACCACTTGTTTTTTCGCACATTGTGCGTAAAAAGTTGCACATGGGCCTTAAGTGTAAGAAGCAATGAATCATATATTTCGCCCTCCTTCTTCAACATCACAGGCTTTTTCCGGTTCCTGTACTGCAGGTGAAAATCCTTTACACTGCCATCCGCTTCTATCCCAAGTGCATAAGGATACCTTATTATGTAATAAAGATTTTTCTCCTTGTGCATGCTGTAGCCTGAATAGGCAGAGTCAAAAGGGTTTTTACCAAATCCGTAAAACTTGCCCTTAACACTCGTTAAATCCATAACAGCAGGCACTATATCGCATTGAGAAACGGTTTTGTCAATTACCTTTGGTTTAATTTGCTTGCCGTATATGAGCAGTGGAATTTCAAAATGGCCGCCGGGGCTGTAGAAATAATCTTCCTCCCCATAGCTGGTGTGGTCACCGGTTATCACAAACAAAGTGTTTTCAAACCACGGATATTGCCTTGCTTTCGCAAAAAAGGATTGTAGTGCATAGTCGGTGTAGCGGATGCTTTTGTGGATAGGTAATTTCCCTTTTGGAAACTTGTTTTCCAAATGCGCAGGTACTGTGTACGGATGGTGCGAAGACAAAGTGAATACAGCATTGAAGAACGGTTTTTTCATTGTGTCGCAGCACGTTAAAAAATACTGCATATAAGGCTCGTCAAAAATGCCCCAGTTGCCGTCAAAATCCCGGTTATAATCTTCCTGCGGGTATTCATTGCGTCCAAAGTACTGCACCTTGCCGGTTTGTTGTAAAAAGCCCTGAAAAAACATGGTTCCGTTTGCCGCTCCATGAAAAAAAGCCGTGCTGTATCCGGCTTTGCTGAATACGTTGAAGGCATTTTCCATGATGTTACCGGCATAACCACTGTTTAAATAGTGTGTTTCAATCAAACCGGGCATGCCACAAAAAATACTGGGTACCATTTCCATGCTGCGGGTTCCATTGGCATAACAGTATCTGAAATTAATGCAATGCCTGCTAAAACTGTCTAAAAAAGGAGTGTATGGTTTGCCGTTCAGAAATCCGGTGTAATCGCGGCCCAGGCTTTCAACTATAATTAATACAATGTTTTGTTTTTGCCGGGTTGGAATGCTGTTTTCATTTGAAAATATGGGTTTTACAATTTCTTCGGCAAGTTTTAAATCCATGAGTTTTGTTTCAGGGACCTCCTCGCCACCGGGCATCGATATTATGTTTAATGGTGTACTAATAGTCAAAAGGGTTAGTTCAGGTTGCACATAGAGTCCGGCATGAAGCGTGCACAATGGTTTTAGGTGAAATCCGCCCCGGGCACTGAAAACCCATAATGAAACAAATGTTAATAATACCAGCAATGCCCTGCGCCATTGTGCCCTGATATCAGTATATACTGGCTGACCTCCCTGAGGTGTAAATCTGTAAATAAGTAAAAAGATAACTATGATCAATAATATTGCATGCCAGTATTCCCAAATGTATTGTGTGGTAGAATTGGCGGGGTCAGATAGGATATCAAAAAGTTCTGCACCACTCCTTCGACCGGAAATACGGCTGTAGGCGGTGTCTATTCCATTCAATATTAAAATGGGACTTGCACCTAACAGCATTAGTAGCCTGGCCACCCATAAGTGCCGGGTAGCGCGCGATGGAAAAAAAATCATCCAAATCCATAGCGGAAGTAAAAAATAAGCTAGCAGAGGCAGATCAAAAAAAACACCCCATAGCATTCCTTTCAAAACTTCATATTTTTCGGCGTCGGCAAAAATTTCCTGATTGAAAATGCCCCAGTAAGCCCTGGAAAGAGACATTATCAACAAGGCAAAACTGACCTGTCTTACAACCGTAAAATGAAAAATGTATTTTATCAAGCTTCTCAATCTCAAGTCTGATGCGAAATTCTGCCGTTTTGGTAACACAAATTTAATATTATTTAAGGGTATTAAGAAAATTTTACTTACAGTGTTGGTTTTGCGAAAAAATAGCTGTATTTTTGCTGCCCTTTTTGAGGAAATAGTATGCCTACTATTCAACAGTTAATACGCAAAGGTCGCCAAGAGACGCTCTGGAAGAGTAAGTCCCCCGCCCTAGATTCATGCCCCCAGCGTCGTGGTGTTTGCACACGTGTTTACACAACTACGCCCAAAAAACCTAACTCTGCACTTCGCAAAGTGGCCCGTGTTCGTTTGAGCAATGGTAAGGAAGTCAATGCCTACATCCCCGGTGAAGGTCATAACCTTCAGGAACATAGCATCGTGCTGGTTCGCGGCGGTAGGGTGAAAGATCTTCCCGGTGTTCGTTACCACATCGTACGCGGTGCGCTCGATACAGCCGGTGTTGATGGACGTAACCAGCGCCGCTCCAAGTATGGTACCAAACGCCCCAAGAAAAAATAAGTACAACACTATAAAAAGGTATTCCCGACAGACCATGAGAAAAACCCGCGCTAAAAAACGCATTCTTCTGCCCGATCCGAAGTTCAACGATACCGTTGTAACACGTTTCGTTAATGGCCTAATGTATGACGGTAAAAAGTCGCTTGCATACAGCCTGTTTTACGATGCTTTGGCAATAGTTGAGAAAAAATCCCCCGATGAGCCCGGATTGGAAACCTGGCGCAAAGCATTGAATAATGTAATGCCTACCGTGGAAGTTAAAGCCCGCCGTGTAGGTGGTGCTACTTTCCAGATTCCTACCGAAGTTTCTCCCCGCCGCCGCACCGCTGTAGGTATGAAGTGGATGATTGGCTATGCCCGCAAGCGCAACGAAAAATCAATGGCAGAAAAACTGGCCGGAGAAATTCTTGCTGCCTCCAGAGGTGAAGGTGCCGCAGTAAAGAAAAAAGAAGACACCCATAAAATGGCTGAAGCTAACAAGGCATTCTCGCATTTTAGGGTCTAATAAATCATAGAAGAGAAGAAGATTCATGTCACGCGACCTTAGATACACTAGAAACATCGGTATTGCCGCTCACATCGATGCCGGTAAGACCACAACCACAGAACGCATTCTTTATTATGCGGGCGTGAACCACAAGATTGGTGAGGTGCACGATGGTGCTGCCACCATGGACTGGATGGTTCAGGAGCAGGAGAGAGGTATTACCATCACTTCAGCTGCTACAACTGTAAAATGGAACTATCCCACTACAGATGGACGTCCCAATGCAGATACCAAAGAATATCACATAAACATTATCGATACCCCCGGTCACGTTGACTTTACCGTAGAAGTAAACCGCTCACTCCGTGTGCTTGATGGTCTGGTGTTCCTTTTTAGTGCTGTTGACGGTGTTGAGCCACAGTCTGAAACCAACTGGCGCCTAGCCAATAACTACAACGTTGCCCGTATCGGTTTCGTTAATAAAATGGACCGCGCCGGTGCTGATTTTCTTAACGTAGTAAATCAGGTGCGTGATATGTTGGGTAGTAATGCAGTTCCCCTGCAACTTCCCATTGGAGCCGAAGACAATTTCAAAGGTGTTGTTGACCTTATTAACAACCGCGGAATGATCTGGAACGAAGCAGACAAAGGTATGACCTATCAGATAGTTCCCATTCCTGCTGAAATGGAAGCTGAAGCCAATGAGTGGCGTGAAAAGTTGCTTGAGGCTGTTTCCGAATACGACGTGACCCTGATGGAGAAATTCTTTGAAGCTCCCAACAGCATCACAGCAAGAGAAATTCTTAATGCACTCCGTCAGGCTACCCTGGAAATGAAAATCGTTCCTATGGTTTGTGGTTCATCTTTCAAGAACAAAGGTGTTCAAACCATGCTGGATTTGGTTATGGAATTGATGCCCAGTCCGCTTGATAAGGAAAACATTAAAGGTACCAATCCTGATACAGAGGCTGAAATTACCCGTAAGCCTTCTTACAATGATCCTTTCAGTGCGTTGGCGTTCAAAATTGCTACTGACCCTTATGTTGGCCGTCTGGCTTTCATGCGTGCGTACAGTGGAAAGTTAGATGCTGGTTCCTACGTGCTTAATACCCGCAGTGGTAACAAAGAGCGTATCAGCCGTATCTTCCAGATGCATGCCAACAAACAAAATGCAATTGAATCTCTCGGTGCCGGTGATATCGGTGCTGCAGTTGGATTTAAAGATATCAAAACCGGTGACACCCTTTGCGATGAGAAGCATCCTATTGTGCTTGAATCTATGGTATTCCCCGATCCGGTTATTGGTCTTGCTATTGAGCCGAAAACACAGGCAGATAGTGATAAACTGAGTACTGCTCTTTCTAAACTAGCTGAAGAAGATCCTACTTTCCGTGTTCAAACCGATCAGGATACAGGCCAAACAATTGTTTCCGGTATGGGTGAATTGCACCTTGAAATTATTGTTGATCGTTTGAAGCGTGAATTCAAGGTTGAATGTAACCAGGGGGCGCCTCAGGTTGCTTACAAAGAAGCTATCACCCGCAACTTTACTCACCGTGAAGTGTACAAAAAACAAACAGGCGGTCGTGGTAAATTTGCCGATATTCAGTTTGAACTCGGTCCTGCTGATGCTGATTTCAAAGGCGAAGGACTTCAGTTTGCCAATGAAATTGTAGGCGGTTCTATTCCCCGTGAATTCATTCCATCGGTTGAAAAAGGATTTAAAGCAGCCATGCAGAATGGGGTATTGGCAGGCTATCCCATCAGCTCTATTAAAGTTCGTTTGTTTGATGGTTCATTCCACCCCGTTGACTCTGATTCTCTGTCATTCGAAATAGCTGCCAGAGGTGGATTCCGCGAAGCTGCCCGCAATTGCGGTCCTGTTCTGCTGGAACCAATCATGAAACTGGAAGTTGTAACTCCCGCAGAAAATACAGGTGATGTTATGGGTGACCTTAACCGTCGCCGCGGTCAGCTGGAAGGTATAGACGAGCGTGCAGGTTCACAGGTTGTAAAAGCTAAAGTTCCTCTGAGTGAGATGTTTGGTTATGTGACCACACTTCGCACAATCACATCAGGCCGCGCAACTTCAAGTATGGAATTTAGTCACTATTCAGAAACTCCTCGCAACATTGCTGATGAGGTATTGAAGAAAGTTAATGGTGCCGCAAGTAAATAAATAAGAAAATGTTAAGCCAGAAGATTCGCATAAAATTAAAGTCTTTCGATCACAGCTTGCTCGATAAAAGCGCTGAGAAAATTGTGAAGGCCGTGCGCACTACCGATGTAGTGGTGAGTGGACCGGTTCCTCTTCCTACACGAAAGAAGATATTCACCGTGCTGCGTTCACCACACGTAAACAAGAAAGCACGTGAACAGTTCCAGTACTGCACGTATCAGAGACTGATTGACATTTATAATGGCTCTACTAAAACAGTAGATGCTCTCATGAAAATAGAACTGCCCAGCGGGGTAGAAGTTGAAATCAAATTGTGATTTGAACCATGGAAGGATTGATTGGAAAAAAACTCGGAATGACCAGCATCTTTGATGCTGATGGCCGCAAGGTGGCTTGCACCGTAATAGAGGCCGGTCCCTGTGTAGTTACGCAGGTAAAAACCCAGCAAAAAGATGGATACAGTGCTATCCAGATGGCTTGGGGTGAGAAAAAAGAAAAGAATGCTGGTGCTGCCCTCAAGGGTCACTGTGCCAAGGCTAATACGGAAGCTAAGAAATCGTTTATCGAGTTTCGCAACCCCGATGAAGCCGAAGCTGCTGCTAAACTGGGAGACGTATTTGACGTTTCTATCTTCGAAGAAGGCCAGTTTGTAGACGTAATCGGAACTTCAAAAGGTAAGGGCTTTCAAGGAGTTGTAAAGCGTCACGGATTTGCCGGTGTGGGTGAAGCTACCCATGGTCAGCACAACCGTCTGCGTGCTCCTGGTTCAATTGGAGCTTGTTCGTTCCCTGCACGTGTATTTAAGGGAATCCGCATGGCAGGCCAGACCGGTAATCGCCGAGTTAAAGCAGTTAACATGCAGGTACTTCGCATCGTTGCCGAGCAAAATTTATTGTTGGTTAAGGGTTCCGTACCCGGCCATAATGGTGCCACCTTAATAATTGAGCGTTAACCATGAAAGTGAATGTATTAAACAAACAAGGTGCTGATACAGGAAGGACTGTGACCTTATCCAAAGATATCTTTGGTATAGAGCCCAATGATCATGCTATTTGGCTGGATGTAAAACAGTTTCAGGCAAACCAACGTCAGGGTACACATAAAACCAAAGATCGCTCTGAAATTTCACGCAGTACACGTAAGGTTTTTCGTCAGAAAGGTACTGGCGGAGCCCGTCATGGTAGCTTAAAATCAGGTATCTATGTAGGTGGTGGTCGTATTCATGGTCCACGTCCTCGTGATTATTCTTTTAAGCTGAACAAAAAGTTGAAAAAGTTGGCTCGCTTGAGCGCCCTGTCCTATAAAGCGAAAGAAAATAATATTCTTGTTGTAGAGGATTTTGAAATGGCAACACCAAAAACTGCCGAATTCAAAGGTTTCCTTAATGCACTCAATATCAATGCCCGTACATTGTTTGTGACTGCCGAAACCAACAAAAACATTTACCTCAGCGGAAGAAATATAGAAGGTAACACTGTGATGAAAGCTGCCGATATAAATACCTATCAGGTTTTGAAAGCCGGTAAGCTTATTCTTACAGAAGGAGCATTAACCAAATTAGAAGAATCAAATAAACAATGATACTCAAGAAGCCGTTGATTACTGAAAAAATGACCGCTATCATGGATAAGCGTGGTCAGTATGGTTTCGTTGTAGACAAGAAGTCTACCAAAGACGAAATCAAAAAGGCCATCGAAGATTTCTATGGTGTGGAAGTTGCATCAGTAAACACAATGATTGCAAGGGGGAAAATGCGTCGCAACAGACGCACTGGCCAGATCTCCGGTTATACCAATGGGTATAAAAAGGCCATCGTGACGTTAAAAGAAGGTTTCAACATTGACTTTTACGAAAACATCTGATCATGGCAGTTAAACGTTTAAATCCAACAACGCCCGGTCAACGGTTTCACATTGCAAATTCATTTGCAGAAATCACTACAGACAAGCCGGAAAAATCCCTGATTATTCCTATTAAGAAATCAGGCGGTAGAAATAACCAGGGTCGTATGACTATGCGCTTCATTGGTGGCGGACACAAGCGCCGTTACCGTATGATTGACTTCAAAAGAGCTAACCATGGAGTTGCCGGCGAAGTTCTCAGCGTGGAATATGATCCAAACCGCAGTGCCTTTATTTCACTAATTCAGTACAAAGACGGTGAAAAGCGCTACATCATTGCACCAAACGGAATTAAAGTAGGTCAGAAAATCGAACAGGGACCCGGCGTTCCACCAGAAATTGGTAATGCGCTTCCTATGTCAGAAATTCCACTGGGCTCTCTGATTCACAACATTGAAATGGCTCCAGGTCAGGGTGCTAAAATTTGCAGAAGTGCAGGTTCTTATGCCCAGCTGTTAGGTCGCGAAGACAAATATGCAACCATCAAATTGCCTTCAGGCGAATTAAGAAAAGTTTTGTCTGCATGTTTGGCGACTATCGGATCTGTTAGCAATAGCGAACATAACCTTTTGCGCAAGGGCAAAGCAGGACGTAGCCGCTGGATGGGTATTCGTCCCCGCACCAGAAGCACAGCCATGAACCCGGTAGATCACCCAATGGGTGGTGGAGAAGGCCGCAACAAGGGTGGACAGGCTCGTTCAAGAAACCTGATTTATTCACAAGGTCAAAAAACACGTGCGCCCAAGAAGGCCACAAGCCGTCTGATTATCGAACGTAGAAAAAGTAAGAGGAACAGCAATTAATAACTAAAGAAAATGGCAAGGTCAGTAAAAAAAGGCCCATTCGTAGACTATAAGTTGATGCGCAAGGTTACCGTTCTTAATGAAGGTAACAAAAAATCAGTTGTTAAAACCTGGTCGCGCCGCAGCATGATACTCCCCGATTTTGTGGGGCACACATTCGCAGTGCACAACGGAAATAAATTCATCCCGGTTTACGTAACCGAGAACATGGTAGGCCACAAGTTGGGCGAATTTGCTCCAACCCGCACATTCAAAGGGCATAGCAAATAATAAGGGAGAAGAAACAAAATGGAAGCAAAAGCAATTTTGAGAAACTGCCCTCTTTCACCCCGCAAGATGCGCATGGTGGCTGATTTGGTTCGTGGTCAGAAAGTAGAACGTGCTCTAAACATCCTTCAGTGGAATCAGAAACCCGGCTATGCCCTGTTTCTGAGTAAATTGATTCGCAGTGGTGTTGCCAACTGGAGTCAGATAAATTCCGGTGAGAGAATTGAGGATAGTGATCTGTATGTAAAATCAATTTTGGTAGATGGTGGTGTTACCATGAAGCGTCTCCGTACGGCTCCTCAGGGTCGCGGATACCGTCAGCGCAAGCGCAGTAACCACGTAACTATTGTAATTGATACTGTAACAAAAAGTGAGGTAAATAACTAATATGGGACAAAAGGTAAACCCAATAGGATTGCGTCTGGGTATCATACGTGGTTGGGATTCCAACTGGTATGGAGGAAAAGACTACGGTGATAAACTGGTTGAAGACGAAAAAATCCGCAAATATCTGCGTGTGCGCATACCCAAAGGCGGTATTGCTAAAGTTGTAATTGAGCGTACACTCAAACGTATCACTATTACCATTCATACTTCACGTCCCGGTATAGTTATCGGACGTGGTGGTCAGGAAGTAGACACCATTCGTGAGGAAATCCGGAAGATTACCGGTAAGGATGTTCAGATCAATATCAACGAAATCAAAAGACCTGAATTGGATGCTCGCCTGGTAGGTGAGAATATAGCTCAGCAGATTGAAAATCGTTTTTCCTACAAGCGTGCTGTTAAAAATGCAATTCAAAGTAGCATGAAAATGGGCGCTGATGGAATCAAGGTTAGAATTAGCGGTCGTCTTAACGGTGGTGAAATCGCTCGTTCTGAAATGTATAAAGATGGTCGTACTCCGCTGCATACGCTTAGAAGCAATATTGATTACGCAATCGTAGAAGCTCAAACAGTGTATGGCAAAATTGGTATCAAGGTTTGGTTGTGTCGTGGTGAGATCTATGGTAAAGTTGACCTTGCACCTCAATTGGATACAGAAAGAAAACGCGACGGTGCAAGAGGAAGAGATGACAGAGGCAGAGACCGTGACAGAGGTCCTCGCCCGGGTGGTGGTGATCGTCGTAAGCGTAAATAATAATAATTAAAAGAAAGAAACGATGCTTAGCCCAAAAAGAACCAAATATAGGAAACAGCAGAAAGGCCGTGTAAAAGGTGTGGCCACCCGTGGTCATCGCGTCGACTTCGGTAGTTTCGGACTGAAAAGTATGGAACCCCATTGGATTACAGCCCGACAGATCGAAGCAGCACGTATTGCTTTAACCCGCTATCTTAAGCGTGAAGGACAGGTTTGGATCCGGATTTTTCCGGATAAACCCATAACCAAGAAGCCTGCTGAAGTACGTATGGGCAAAGGTAAAGGTGCACCAGAATACTGGGTAGCTACCGTTAAACCCGGAACTATCATGTTTGAGGTAGGTGGTGTGCCGCTGGAAACAGCCAAGGAAGGTATGCGTCTGGCTGCCCAAAAATTGCCTGTAACTACAAAGTTTGTCGTACGCCCAGATTTCGCCGAGGAGGCATAATTATGAAAAACGAAGAAGTAAAAAGAATGTCCAATAAGGAACTTGTAACAGCGTATAAAGAAGAACGTACGCGCTACCAAAGGATGAAGTTCCAGAATACAGTTTCTCAAATTGAACAGCCACACAAGTTGTCAATTTCACGTAAGAATATCGCAAGAATGCTTACCGAGTTGAACAACCGCCGCATTCAGGCCGAGTTGACTGCTTACATGAAAAAGAATAACGGAGAGAATAACTAATGGAAACAATAAGGAATTCACGGAAAGAAATTACCGGCACGGTAACCAGCACCAAAATGGATAAAACCATTGTTGTTGCGGTTGTTCGTAACGTGAAACACCCCAAATATGGTAAGTATTTCAAAAAGACCAAGAAATACACAGCACACGACGAAACCAACCAGTGTGGTGAGAACGATATCGTTCGCATCATGGAAACCCGTCCGATGAGCAAAACCAAACGTTGGAGATTGGTCGAAGTAGTAGAAAAAGCTAAATAACATGGTACAACAGGAATCAAGACTAAAAGTTGCTGACAATAGCGGTGCGCGTGAGGTGCTTTGCATAAGAGTGCTCGGTGGCTCAGGCCGTCGCTATGCTTCAGTAGGCGATAAAATTGTAGTAAGCGTAAAAGACGCTATGCCAGGTGGAGGCATAAAAAAAGGCGCCGTATCTAAAGCTGTGGTTGTGCGTGTTAAAAAAGAAGTACGCCGTCCTGATGGATCTTATATCCGTTTCGATGAAAACAGTTGTGTTCTGCTGAATGCTTCAGACGAACCCAGAGGCACCCGTATCTTCGGCCCCGTAGCCAGAGAGCTTCGCGACAAGCAGTTCATGAAAATTGTTTCACTTGCACCAGAAGTGCTTTAATCAATATTGAAAGTGTCAAAAATTAAATTGCATATCAAAAAAGGGGATACCGTTAAAGTTATCGCCGGCGATGACAAAGGGAAAACAGGTAAGGTTCTCAAGGTAATGGTAGCTGACAACCGCGCATTGGTTGAAGGATTAAATATTGTAACCAAACACCGCAAACCTACCGCCCAAAATACAAGTGGCAAAATTGATAAGGTCGAGGCACCAATCCATATTTCCAACCTAATGGTTGTTGTGGGTGGTAAACCAACCCGTATCGGAAGAAAGTTGAATGATAGCGGTAAACTTCAAAGAGTAGCCCGTAAAACCGGAGATTTTATTAAATAAGAATTAGAAAAATGAGCTATAAACCACTTCTGCAAACCCGCTACGAAGAAGCCGTAGTGCCGGCTCTTAAGGAGAAATTCGGTTACAAGAATGTAATGGAAATGCCCCGTTTGGTAAAGGTAAGCCTAAACCAGGGTGTAGGTGCTGCAGTGAATGATAAAAAACTTGTAGATGCCGCTGTAGATGAAATGACCAAAATATCCGGTCAGAAAGCACAGGCAACCTTTTCACGGAAAGCTATTTCAAACTTCAAATTGAGGGAGAATATGCCTATCGGCGCCAGGGTTACCCTGCGCAAGGAAGCTATGTATGATTTCATACATCGCCTAATCAGTATTGCACTTCCCCGTGTTCGTGATTTTCAGGGATTGAATGTGAAAGGTTTTGATGGCCGGGGTAATTTCAATATGGGCATCACCGAACAAATCATTTTCCCTGAAATAGATATCGATAAAGTAAACAGAATCACCGGAATGGATATCACCATCGTAACCACAGCAAAAACAGACGAGGAATGTCTGGAATTGTTGAAATTGATGGGTTTCCCCTTTAAAAGCAAATAATATACATGGCAAAAGAATCCATAAAGGCAAGACAGCGTAAACGTGAGGCACTAGTGGCCCGCTTTGCTGAAAAACGCGCCGCACTGAAAGCAGAAGGTAATTACGAAGCTTTACAGCGTATTCCAAGAAATGCATCTCCTGTTCGTTTGCGCAATCGCTGCAAACTCACAGGTCGTCCAAGGGGCTACATCCGCACTTTCGGCATCTGTCGTAACCAGTTCAGATTGCTGGCTAGCGACGGGAAGATTCCAGGTGTAACTAAATCAAGTTGGTAATAATTAAAGAAGAATAAAATGACCGATCCAATATCAGATTTTCTCACCCGGTTGCGCAATGCCATGAAGGCCAAGCACAGAATTGTTGAAATTCCTGCCAGCAACTTAAAAAAGGAAATCACCCGTGTTTTGTATGAAAAAGGTTATATCCTGAAATACAAGTTTGAAGATTCATCGAACAAACAGGGCGTTATAAAAATTGCCCTTAAATATGATCCTGTTTCAAAAGCCAGTGCTATACGTAACTTGTCAAGAATTAGTACGCCGGGTCTTCGTCGCTATGCCAATGTTGATAGTATGCCCCGTGTACTCAACGGACTTGGTGTTGCAATTCTGACTACATCCAAAGGAGTGATGACAGATAAAGAAGCCCGCACACAAAATGTTGGGGGTGAGGTATTATGTTACGTATCTTAAAAATAAAATAAACAAATAAAATGTCACGCGTAGGAAAAGCACCCATCAGTATCCCGGCAGGCGTCACCATTACCAATGATAATGGAAACGTTACCGCTAAGGGTCCAAAAGGAGAAGTGTCGCAGTACATTGGAACAGATATTACTATCGACGTTACCGATGGAGTGCTGACAGTCAATCGCCCGAGCGACAGCAAGCAACATAAAGCATTGCACGGTCTATACCGCGCCTTGATTCAAAATATGGTTGTTGGTGTTAGCCAAGGGCACACAGTAAAACAGGAATTGGTAGGCGTTGGTTATAAAGTATCCAACCAGGGCAATCTTGTGGATTTTACCCTGGGTTACTCTCACCGCATCATGCTTGAGATTCCCAACGAAATTAAAGTTACCACCGAAACGCTCAAAGGTCAGAATCCATCGATTACCATGGAATGTGCCGACAAACAGCTTTTGGGTCAGATAGCTGCCAAGATACGTTCATTCCGGAAGCCAGAGCCTTACAAAGGTAAAGGTATCAAATTTGCCGGTGAGGTGTTGAGAAAGAAAGCAGGTAAGTCAGCATCCAAATAATTTTAATTAGTTATGTCAAAATCAGTAACACAAAGAAGAAGTAAAATCCGCAGCCGTATTCGCGGTCGCATAAGCGGAACAACTGTAAGGCCCCGCCTCAGTGTATACCGCAGCAATAAAGATATATATGCCCAGATTATAGATGACAGCAAAGGCCTAACCCTTTGTTCTGCATCTTCATCTGAGGATGGCATCAAAGATGTAAAGGACAACAAAGTTGCAAAATCAGCCATGGTAGGTAAAAAGCTCGCCGAAAAAGCTGTTGCAGCCGGAATCAAGTCTGTAGTTTTTGATCGCGGTGGTTATCTGTATCATGGACGTGTAAAGAGCCTCGCAGACGCAGCTCGCGAAGGAGGTTTAGAATTTTAATTTATTAAAGAAGTCATTCAAATGTCTGAAAATATCAATAAACGTGTGAGACCCGGTGAGTTGACACTCACTGAAAAAGTGGTCTCCATCAATCGTGTTGCCAAAGTTACCAAGGGTGGTCGTACTTTCAGTTTTAGTGCCCTCGTAGTTGTAGGTGACGGAAACGGTGTGGTAGGTCATGGTTTAGGGCGATCCAACGAGGTTATGGATGCCGTTAACAAAGGGATAGAAGATGCAAAGAAAAATCTTATTAAAGTTCCTGTAATTAATGGCACAGTTCCGCATGAAAAGACCGGTAAATTTGGCGGTGGACGCGTTTTTCTTAAGCCTGCTGCACACGGTACCGGTGTAATTGCCGGTGGTGCAATGCGTGCTGTGCTGGAAAGCGCTGGTGTAACCGATGTACTTGCCAAATCAAAAGGTTCTTCTAACCCTCACAACGTGGTTAAAGCTACATTTGATGCTCTTACTACCATGAGAGATCCTTATGCAGTAGCCAAAATGAGAAATATCAATCTCAAAAAAGTATTTAACGGATAAGGTCATGGGAAAAGTTAAAATAACACTGGTAAAAAGCGGAATCGGATATCCAAAGAACCAGAAAGCTACGCTTCGTGCCTTAGGTCTTCGTAAAATTAACGCGAGTGCTGAATTAGAACTGAACAACCAGATTCAGGGTATGATCAACACCGTAAATCATCTTATCAAAGTAGAAAACACCAAGTAACATGAATTTAAGTAATCTAAAACCAGCTGCAGGTTCTACCAAAAATAGAAAGAGAATTGGCCGTGGTGAAGGTTCCGGTAGAGGCGGTACCTCAACAAAGGGTCATAAAGGTGCGCAATCACGTACCGGTTATTCCAGGAAGATAGGTTTTGAAGGTGGTCAAATGCCTTTACAGCGCCGTATTCCCAAGGGAGGTTTCAAAAACATCAATCGAGTAGAGTATGCTGCCATTAATTTGGATGTGCTGCAAGGTTTAGCTGATTCTCTCAAAGTGAATAAAATTGACCACGAACTTCTTGTTAAAAAACACTTAGTTGGTAAGTCTGAGATGGTTAAAGTACTTGGCCGAGGCGAAATTAAAGCCGGAGTTGAAGTTCATGCCCACAAATTTAGTGAAACTGCTAAGGCGGCTATCGAAAAGGCCGGTGGCTCTGCTCACCTTATAGGATGATACTATGAAAAAACTGATTGAAACCCTAAAGCATATCTGGTCGATTGAGGAACTCAAGAGAAGAATTGTGTATACTTTTCTTTTGCTTGCCGTATATCGTTTGGGTTCTTTCGTGATTCTTCCCGGTATAGACAGCTCAATTCTGGAAGGCAACATGAGCAGCCAGAATAAAAACAATATACTTGACTTGATTAATACATTTGCGGGTGGCGCCTGGAACCGTGGTGCCATATTCGCTTTGGGGATCATGCCATATATCTCAGCCAGCATTTTTATGCAATTGGTTTCAATCGCTATACCAGCCTTTCAGCGTTTACAAAAAGAGGGTGAAGAAGGAAGAAGAAAGATAAATCAATATACACGGATTCTGACCATCGCATTTACCTGTGTTCAGGCCTTTGGTTACCTTAATCAGTTAACAGGAAATCCGGAATATCAGGGTGCCCTCTTATTTCTGCGAAGTAACGCAAACATGACCCAGGGTTGGTTTTTCTTTACCAATGTTATTTTGTTAACCGCCGGAACCATGTTTACCATGTGGATGGGTGAACGTATCACCGACCGTGGTCTAGGTAATGGTATATCGCTGCTAATTATGGTTGGTATTATAGCCCGCCTCCCTAATGCTTTGTTTTCAGAACTTGCTTTTGCTGGTAAACGTGCCAGTTTTATTCTCTTTTTGATTGAGCTTGTAGTTTGGGCACTTGTTATTCTTGGCGTAATTCTGCTAACACAGGGAACCCGAAAAATAACAATTAACTACGCGAAAAGGGTTGTTGGTAACCGTCAGTATGGTGGCGCAAGGCAATATCTTCCGATTAAAATACTATCAGCGGGTGTAATGCCTATCATTTTTGCACAAGCAATCCTGTTTTTACCGGCTACTATTGCAGGTTTTTACGATCAGGGCGGAGTTCCCGGATGGCTGCTAAGCCTTACAAATCCAAACAGTTTTGGCCATAACGCCCTCATGGTTTTTTTAATAGTCGTATTTACCTATTTCTACACGGCCATTATTTTTAACCCTGTGCAGATGGCCGATGATATGAAGCGTAATAATGGTTTTATACCCGGTATAAAGCCTGGGAAGCAAACTGCCAATTTCATTGATGATATAATCAGTCGAATTACTTTGCCCGGAGCTATCTTTATATCCTTAATTGCAGTATTGCCAGTTATTTCAGGCAACCTGGGAGTGAATCAGGAATTTAGCCAATTCTTTGGAGGTACCAGCCTGCTAATTTTGGTTGGTGTGGTATTGGATACCCTTCAACAAATCGACAGTTATCTGCAGATGAGAAAGTACGACGGATTGATGAGCAGTGGCCGTCTTAAAGGTCGTTTCACAGGTAATACACCCCAAGTTGATTATTAACAAAAAAAACACTATTTTTGCAGCCCTTTTGAAATGCCAAAGCAAGATGCCATAAAACAAGACGGAGTGATAACGGAAGCATTGTCCAATGCAATGTTCCGTGTTAAGCTCCAAAATGGGCATGAGATTATTGCTACCATTTCGGGCAAAATGAGAATGCACTATATCAGAATCCTACCCGGTGATAAGGTTCAGGTTGAAATGTCTCCCTATGATTTAACCCGAGGAAGGATCTCATACAGATACAAGTAAAGATATGAAAGTTAGAACTTCAGTAAAAAAGCGCAGTGTAGACTGCAAGATTGTGCGCCGCAATGGAAAGGTGTACGTAATTAACAAAAAGAACCCTAAGTATAAACAAAGACAAGGTTAAAAGACAATGGCCAGGATAGCAGGTATAGATTTACCCAAAAACAAAAGAGGCGTGATAGGACTGACCTACATTTTCGGTATCGGTCCAAGCACGGCAGCCAGAATTCTGGATAATTCCGGAATTAGCCGCGACAAAAAAGTGAATGACTGGGATGATGATGATTTGTCAAAAATCCGTGGATTTATCACCAATAACCTCAAAACGGAAGGTGAATTGCGCAGTGAAACACAACTGAACATAAAACGACTGATGGACATCGGTTGTTATCGCGGACTAAGACATCGTAAAGGTCTGCCGGTTCGCGGACAACGTACCAGCACCAATGCACGTACCAGGAAAGGTAAACGTAAAACTGTAGCAGGTAAGAAAAAGGCCACCAAATAATAGATGACAGGGAAATGGCAACCAAAAAAGTAACAAAAAAGAAAGTAAAAGTAGATCCCCACGGACAGGTGCATATTCATGCAACCTTCAACAATATCATTGTTTCCGTAACCAATACCGAAGGACAGGTTATTTCCTGGTCCTCCGCAGGTAAAATGGGTTTTAGAGGTTCAAAAAAGAATACTCCCTACGCTGCTCAAATGGCATCGCTGGATTGTGCAAAAACAGCATTCGACTCAGGTCTTCGCAAAGTGGATGTTTTTGTTAAAGGTCCAGGTGGAGGTCGTGATAGTGCAATTCGTAATTTGCAAACTGTAGGTCTTGAAGTTATATCAATAACAGATATCACACCAATGCCCCACAACGGTTGTCGTCCACCTAAACGCCGCAGGGTTTAATTTTCATTATAAAAGCATAACAATCAATGGCAAGATACAGAGGTCCAAAATCAAAAATAGCCCGTCGTTTCCGTGAACCAATTTTCGGACGTGATAAGGCTTTGGAAAAGAAAAACTATGGTCCGGGTCAGCATGGCAACAGCCGCAGAAGACCCAAATTGTCTGAATACGCAGTTCAACTGGCCGAAAAGCAAAAGGCTAAATACACATATGGTTTGCTGGAAAAGCAATTTAGAAACCTGTTTAAAAAAGCGGCTGCCAAAAAAGGAATTACCGGTGAAAACTTATTAAAGTTCCTCGAGGCTCGTTTGGATAATACAGTTTTCCGCTTGGGTATTGCTCCCACGCGACGTGCTGCACGCCAACTTGTTGGACATTGCCATATTTTGGTTAATGGTCACGTGGTGAATATTCCCAGTTATCATCTTAAACCTGGTGATGTCGTGGCAGTACGTGAGCGTAGCAAATCACTGGAGATTATTGCGGAAGCAGCAGGAAGTGTTCGCAAACGCTTTAATTGGCTTGAGTGGGATGGCGGTGAACTTTCCGGCAAATTTATCAGCTATCCGGAGCGTTCTGAGATTCCTGAAAATATCAAAGAACAGCTGATTGTGGAATTGTACTCTAAATAAAACTTTTAAAACAAATCAAAAATGGGAGTTATTCCTTTTCAAAAACCAAATAAGGTGGTGATGAACAAAGCCACCGATTTTCATGGAGTGTTTGAATTTTCACCTCTGGAAAAAGGCTACGGTGTTACCATTGGTAATGCTATGCGCCGCATTCTCCTTTCATCGCTGGAAGGTTATGCCATTACATCTTTAAAAATTCAGGGTGTGAACCATGAGTTCTCCACCATAAAAGGTGTTGTTGAAGATGTACTTGAAATTATCCTGAACCTTAAGCAGGTGCGTTTCAAAGCTAATTCATCTACCGATGACAATGAGAAAATTTTTATCAGCCTTAAAGGTAAAGACCAGTTTCTGGCCGGAGATATAGGCAGATACACCAATTCCTTCAATATTTTAAATCCGGAGCTGGTGGTTTGTAACATTGAGCCAACTGTTAATCTTGAACTTGAACTTACCATCGGCAAAGGCCGTGGCTATGTTCCTGCCGAGGAAAACAAAGTAAAGGACGCACCGATTGGTTTAATTGCCACCGATAGCATCTTTACACCCATCAGAAACGTTAAATACACGGTTGAAGATTTCCGCGTTGAACAACGTACAGACTATGAAAAGCTGGTAATGGAAGTTACTACTGATGGCAGCATTCACCCTGAAGAAGCACTGAAAGAAGCTGCGAAAATCTTGATCCAACATTTTGTATTGTTCAGCGATGAGAATATCATGCCTGAATCAAAAGCAAGTAAAGCTGTTGAAGAAGTGGATGAAGGATTCCTGCAAATGCGTAAAATCCTGAAAACGCCTTTGGCTGATCTTGATCTATCAGTGCGTGCATACAACTGTTTGAAGGCAGCTGAAATCAAGACGCTTGGAGAATTGGTTCAATACCATATCGATGATCTTTTGAAATTCCGCAACTTTGGTAAAAAATCACTTTCAGAACTCGAAGAATTCGTTCGTGATAAAGGCCTTCATTTCGGAATGGAAATAGCAAAGTATAACTTAAACGAAGACTAAGTGCAATGAGACACGGGAAAAAAGTAAACCATTTAGGACGCACTGCGCCTCACCGCAAAGCGCTGATGGCCAATATGGCATCCTCGCTGATAATTCATAAGCGTATTACCACAACTTTAACTAAGGCTAAAGCTCTAAGAACATACGTTGAACCTTTGATTACAAAGGGTAAAGATGCTACAACACACAACCAAAGAACGGTTTTTGCTTACTTGAAAGACAAGGAAGCTGTTAAAGAACTTTTCACAGTTGTGGGCACTAAAGTAGCTTCAAGACCTGGTGGCTATACACGTATCCTAAAGGTTGGTAATCGTATGGGTGACAATGCTGAAATGGCTTTCATCGAGCTGGTAGATTTCAATGAATATTTTCAGGGCTTTGGAACTGACAAAAAAGACGCGAAGAAAACCCGTCGTGGTCGTAGCAAGGCCTCTGCAACACCAACCAAAACCGCTACGGCGCCTGTTGTTGCTGAAGAAGTGGTAGCGGAAGTAGTTGAAGAGACAGTTACGCCGGTTGAAAATGTTGCGGTTGAAGAAACCCAAGTTGCTGAAGCAGTGGAAGAATCTCCCGTAGTTGATTCAACTGAAGAAACCCAGTCAGAAGAATCCCCCCAAGCAACGGAAACAACCGAATCTACAGATGAAAGTGTCCCTGAAAACCAGGACGGTGCTGAAGAGAACAAACCAGAATAATAATAAATAAACTTTTTAAAAAAAGCATCCTATGAGATGCTTTTTTTATGCGCCGCCTTTTATCATTTTAATTATTTCTGCTGACGGTAAAACTCCTGACTTTCTGGAAATTAGTTTTCCAGAGCGATATAATATCAAGGTAGGAACACCACTGATGTTTAATTTTTCCGCCAGTGCAGGGTTTTTATCCACGTCTATTTTTATTATCTTAACAGTATCACCAAGCGATGATTTTACCTGCTCTAAAATGGGAGCCAGTGTTTTGCAAGGTCCGCACCAAGTGGCATGAAAATCAACCAATACAGGAATGTCTCCGAAACTACTATTGTATTATATGGACAGCCCCATTTCTGTTAACAGATGGTTGGCTTTACCTACATACTTTATCACAAACAATACGTAACGGATATCGCAGCCGATACTACGGCTGTATTGATCATTCCATGCGTAATCATTTATAGTGGCAGTGAAGCTTCTGTCAAAATTCACTCCTATTAGATTGCCCTCAGCATCCAGCACTGCACTTCCACTATTTCCACCGGTGGTATCCAGGTTATACAAAAAAGCAACGGCTACTTCGCCGGATTCCTTGTCTTTAAAAATAACCGGTACGTCTTTAATTCTTAACTGGTCAGCTACAACAGAAGGTAATCTGTAGTCAGCAGCTGTATTGGCTTTTTCAAATACGCCCTTTAGTGTTGTATACGGCAAATGTATTTCAGCATCGTTTGGTTTGTAGCGCTTGATGTAGCCATATGTCAGGCGAAGCGTGCTGTTGGCATCCGGAATGAATTGCCCTTTTTTAAATGACTCCTTCATGTCCAAGTACTCAGGCATGATGGATTTTAATTGTTGGTCGAGTTGAGCCCATGTTAGGTCAATGTTTGAGCCTTCTTTCTCAAGTTCATTTACAAGTTTCATCAAAGGGCTTTTATATTGCAATAGTTTTTCAGGTCGTGTTCTTAATGTTTTAAACACAAAACCTGTATCCATCAATTTATCTTTGGACAATACTGTGGCTATCCATGTTTTTAAGTCTTGTTTGCCATTGCATTTAATTTTTACTGTTCTGTTTGCATTTACTTTGGGAAGCAGTTCCTGCAATACCCAGATTTCGAGGTCTTTGTCAACGATGGAGTAATTTTGGTAGATGTTATTTCTGAATTCAGCAATGATTTTTTTCTTGTCATCTGCAAATTTGGCATTTGCATAGGCACTGGAATAATTCAAAATCATACGGGCTGCATAGAAGGGAGCAGACTGATTATTTAAAAACAAATAATTAAAACGTTGATTGGCGAGTTCGGTTTTCTGTGCCCAGAGTGTATTCAAATTGGGAATGATGTTTTTTCGGGATTCCTGATTTTCATTAACAGCAATTCCATGCATCGCAGTTTCATCGGCTTGCTTTTGCGCTACTAACCCTGTTCTTGTAAGTCCCTGAATCTTACCACGGTAGTTTTTCTCCACGTTTTCCAAACTTTGTATCTCCTTGGCAAACGCCAGAAATTTGGCATCATTACCTTCACTTAGGGTTTTCATCTGCCGGATATAGGATGCATACCATTTCTGAATAAGAGGAAGTTGCTTTTCCTGCTGGAACTTCAGATATGGCGCACTTTCGTGCCTGAATGTTCTTCCCGGGTATCCCATAATGAAAACAAAGTCTCCCTCTTTTGTGCCATTGGCATTGATTTTTAGGTGTCTTTTGGGTTTAAAAGGAACATTGTTTTTGCTGTACGGTGCCGGTTTCCCATCCGGGCCTACGTAGGCGCGCACCATGCCGAAATCTCCATTATGCCGAGGCCATTCCCAGTTATCAAGGTCTCCTCCAAACTGCCCTATGGTGACCGGTGGTGCAAAAACAAGCCTTACATCGGGAATCAGCAGGTAGCGGAACAGCATGTAACTTTTTCCAACAAACATCTCAGAAACTTCCATTGTCAAATCGGGATTATTTACTTTTTCTTCAGCCAGAATGTTTTTGATATTTGCTGCTATAGCTTTCGCCCTGGCAGATGGGTTTAAATCTTTAGTGACGCCTTGCAATACTTTTGACGATACATCTTCGAACGACTGGGTAATCCTGCAGGGCATGTTGATGGGTAATTCCTTGGTTTTATCCGCAGCTACAAATCCGTTTTCAAGGTAATTGTTATCGGCTGTGCTTAAATCAGCAACACCACCATAAACGCAGTGATGGTTCGTGATGATAAGGCCTTCAGGCGAAATAAATGAACCCGAACACCCGCCTACTTTTACCAATGCATTTGCCAGCGAAACTTCACCGGGCGAGAATAAATCCTTGGTATAGAGCTTCAAACCTGCATTTTGCAGTGCTTTTTCATCAAGGTAATTAAGTGGAAACATTCCCTCATCTTTGGTAGTAGAAACTGATACCAAACCGATGCAGAGCATGGAAATGGCAACTATACTGATATTTCTCATTGTGATTTTAAATTGTGGATGCAAATGTAAACTTTAGGTTGGGTGTATGCACGGTCAAACCTAATTTTGCTGATGAATGGAATTTAATCTGCTCTTTTTAACCGGGTTCCTTATACTTGTGACGTTGGGTTTGGTGCTGGATTTGGGATTGCTGGGCAAAGAACAAAAAACACTCACCTCCAAACAGGCACTCTGGCGTACAATCGTATGGATAACCGCAGGATTGATGTTTTCGCTGGTTATTTATTTTTTTCATCACGATTTACATAATCTTCAGAACGTTGCGGATTATCGAAATTTCAAGGATACCTATGGGAGTAATTTTATTGTATTTGATGATGTAAGTAAGTGTAGGGAATCTTTTTCCAAAGAAGCTTTTATAGGTTATATTACCGGTTATTTTGTTGAGTACTCGCTAAGCGTAGATAATCTCTTTGTTATGCTGCTTATTTTTAATTCATTCGGAATAAGCCTGTCTGACCAAAAGCGAATTCTTGTATGGGGTGTTATAGGTGCAGTTTTGATGAGGTTCCTGTTCATTTTTCTGGGTGGACTCATGATTCAGCAATTTCACTGGATGATATATTTATTTGGCGGATTCTTGATTATTACGGGGCTCAAGATGCTTTTTACCGGCGGAGATGATGAAACAATTGATACCGAGAATCACCGTTATTTAAGTGGGTATCTAGATTTTTTAGAATTAGCAGGGAAAAACATCATGGAAAGTTTTTTATAGTAACCGAGGGAAAGCGATACGCTACATTATTATTTGTGGTGCTTGTTCTGGTAGAATTTACAGATGTGCTTTTCGCCGTTGACAGTGTACCTGCCATTTTTGGAATTACGCGTGATCCGTACCTGGTTTTCTTCTCTAATATTTTTGCCATCATGGGCTTGAGAAGCCTCTTTTTTCTATTGGGTCACGGTATTAAAAACCTTAGTACACTGGAATACGGCTTGTCCCTTATTCTCATCTTTATTGGTGTTAAGATGATTTTTCAAAAACAATTACAGAAACTTGGATTTAATGAAGTTCATGCTTTGCTGGTATTAGGTAGTATTTTGGTTTTAACCTATGTTTCCTCATTTCTTTTCCCCAAAAAGCCTGTAGATTAGCATTCTGGTCACATTTTACCCACATTGCCTGACTTACTAAAATAAATAAGCGAAATTTGAACCTTTGAAGTGAGTTCATCAAAAATTTCTGCACTGCTGGTACTGCAAGATGGTATCGTTTTCCGTGGCACAGCCATTGGTAAAATCGGGACAACAACCGGCGAAATCTGTTTTAATACCGGCATGACCGGGTATCAGGAAGTATTTACTGACCCATCCTACACTGGCCAGATTCTCATTATGACCAACGATCATATTGGGAACTATGGTGTGCGTGATCCGGAAGTGGAGAGCGACTCCATTAAAATTGCTGGTTTGGTCTGCAAGAAGTTTTCTCAGCTGTTTTCACGCAAAATGGATTCCTACAGCCTCGATACTTATTTCACGGAAAATAATCTCGTAGGTATAGCCGATGTAGATACCCGCCAGATAGTAAGGCATATTCGGGATGCGGGCGCCATGAACGCCATTATCAGCAGTGAAACAGTAGATGTAGAAGCGCTCAAAAGTCAATTGAGCGCATGCCCCGATATGTCTGGGCTGGAACTGGCCAGCACTGTGAGCAGTGAATCTTTTCACACCCTTGGTAACGAAGATGCCACCTTCCGTGTGGCTTTGCTTGATTATGGAAGTAAAAAGAACATTGCCCGCTGCCTTCTTGAACGGGGCTGTTATATTGGTGTGTTTCCTGCAAAATCAACATCGGCAGAGGTTTTGGCCTGGAATCCGGATGGTATAATGATAAGCAATGGCCCCGGTGATCCAGCCAGTATGGACTATGCCATAGCATGTGTGCGTGATTTGGTAGATACAGGAATTCCAACTTTTGGCATTTGTTTGGGTCACCAGTTGCTGTCATTAGCCAGTGGTCTTACAACCTATAAAATGCATCATGGTCACCGTGGACTAAACCATCCGGTAAAAAATCTGGTAACCGGCAGGAGTGAAATTACCAGCCAGAATCACGGTTTTGCGGTAAAATTCGAGGATTCAGCCACTGATAAAGTATTGCTTACGCACCTGAACCTAAATGACAATAGCGTAGAAGGTATTGCCCGTAAAGACAAGCCGGCTTTTAGCGTACAGTACCATCCCGAAGCATCGCCGGGTCCCCACGATTCTATGTACCTGTTTGACCAGTTTATTGAATTAATCCAAAAACATAAATCCTAATTTCCGCAATAAATGAGTGCCATCGTCCATGTCCATGCCCGCCAGATTCTGGATTCCAGGGGCAATCCTACCGTTGAAGCAGAAATATTTACCGAAGATGGCGGTTTCGGAAGAGCCGCAGTGCCAAGCGGGGCCAGTACCGGTATTCATGAAGCTGCTGAACTGCGTGACGGGGATAAATCTGTTTATATGGGAAAAGGAGTCCTTCAGGCGGTTGATAATGTTAACAATATCATTGCTGATGCCATTGAAGGAATGGAAATTACTTCACAAAATGAGATTGACAAGGCCATGATCGAACTGGATGGTACTCCCAACAAATCAAAACTGGGGGCCAATGCAATTTTGTCAGTTTCTATGGCTGCCGCACATGCTGCCGCCGATGAACTGGGTGTGCCTCTTTACCGCTATATAGGCGGAGCGAATGCCAATATTCTTCCTGTTCCTATGATGAACATCCTGAACGGTGGTGCACATGCTGACAATAAAATAGATTTTCAGGAGTTTATGGTTATGCCTGTGAAGGCAGAAAATTTCTCCCACGCTCTGAGAATGGGAGTTGAGGTATTCCATCACCTGAAATCGGTTCTAAAGGATAAAGGCTACAGCACCAATGTGGGAGATGAAGGTGGTTTTGCACCCAATATACAAAGCAATGAAGAAGCCATAGAAACGGTTTTGAAGGCCATAGAAAAGGCCGGATATAAACCCGGTGTTGATATGTACATTGCCATGGATGCAGCTACCAGTGAGCTTTACAAGGAAGAGGAAAAAGTATACGTATTTAAAAAATCAGATGGGCGCAGGTTCAGTAGTGAAGAGATGGTTGAATACTGGGCCGGATGGTGTGCGAAATATCCCATCATCAGTATTGAAGACGGCTGCGCCGAAGATGACTGGGATGGCTGGAAGCGTCTTACCGAAAAAGTAGGTTCGAAAATTCAGCTGGTGGGCGATGATCTGTTTGTAACCAATGTGAATCGTCTTCAAAGGGGCATAGATCAGCAGATTGCCAATTCAATCCTGATTAAAGTAAATCAGATAGGAAGCATCTCTGAAACACTGGACGCCATTCAGCTGGCTACCCGCAACCGCTACACCAATGTGATGAGCCACCGAAGTGGTGAAACCGAGGATGCCAGCATCGCGGATTTGGCAGTAGCCATGAACAGCGGTCAGATAAAAACCGGAAGTGCCAGCCGTAGCGATCGCATGGCTAAATACAACCAGTTGCTCCGAATAGAGGAAGAACTGGGATCAGCAGCACGCTACGGCGGAAGTATCTTTCCTTTTGCATAGAAGCGCATACTGATTCTCGTCAGACTCGGCTTTTATCTGCCGTTTTAAGTGCAAATTTTGGTTTTCCAATTATGGAAAATACCAAATTAGAACTGAAAGGCGCGTTGGTAAGGTATATTGCGTGCGTTACTGTATGTTTAATGCTAATGATTACAGGTTCTATTTATTCAGATGGAAGTTTTTCTGCTGCATTTTGGCTTACCGAATTGATTTTGCTCGTTTTGAGTTACCATCTTTTCATTTTTGTACATGCTAAATTTAGGCAGTTTAAAGGATCATAAACGCAATTACGTTCATCAAAATATTCTTCTTTACTTCAATTATGCATATTTTTGCAAAGTACATTTGTAAGAATGGCAGTAGAACTTCAGATACTTGGCTTGGCAATTTTATCCTACCTGCTTGGTTCTATACCCAGCGCTGTATGGGTTGGTGAAGCCTTTTTTGGAATTGATGTGCGCGAGCATGGAAGCGGCAACGCAGGTGCAACCAATACATTTAGGGTGCTAGGAAAGAAAGCAGGAGCCGGTGTGCTTGCTATGGATGTTGTGAAAGGCTTTACAGCCGCCTGTTTGGTAAATTTCCTTCCTGAAATCAACCCTGTGTTGAACAAAACATGGTTCATCAATGTACAACTCCTTTTTGGATTGAGTGCAGTACTTGGCCATCTTTTCCCTGTTTTTGCCGGATTTAAAGGTGGAAAAGGCATTGCTACCCTGTTTGGAATGCTGATAGCTATTCATTGGTTGACGGCGGCCATTTGCCTAATTATGTTTATTTGTATGCTGTTGCTCACACGTTTTGTGAGTTTGAGCAGTATGAGTGCGGCTGTAATGTTTCCCGTTTCAGTGGTTTGGATATTTAAGCGTCACGAACCATTATTTATTGCATTTGGTATTTGTGCAGCAATTCTGGTGGTGCTTACACACAGGAAAAACATTCAGCGTTTGTTGAGCGGCAATGAGACTAAGGCACGGATATTGAGGCGGCATCATCAGTAAAGCGATGTTTGGAATGGTCGAAAATCCATCGGTACTTCCTGAAATTGAACAGGAAATTCTTACAGATAAATCCTGGGCAGTAGTTTTGTATAACGATGAAGTTAATACCTTCGAGTGGGTAATTAAATGTTTGGTGACCTATTGCGGTCACAATGAAATTCAGGCAGAACAATGTGCGTGGTTTGTGCATCATAAAGGAAAGTATCCTGTTAAACATGGCTCACTCGAAGATTTGATACCTGTTTGTTCGGCACTCTGTGATCAGGGGCTGGCAGCAAAACTGGAACAATAAAATGAATAAGGTTTTTACAAACGCTAAAGAGGCAATCTATGATATTGAAGATGGCGATGTGCTGATGCTGGGCGGTTTTGGGCTCTGCGGCATTCCTGAAAACTGTATTTCTGCACTTGTAGATAAAGGAGTTAAAGGACTTACTTGTATTTCCAACAATGCCGGAGTAGATGACTTTGGTATTGGGCTAATGCTAAAAAGCAGACAGGTAAGGAAAATGATAAGCTCATACGTGGGCGAAAATGAGGAATTTGAAAGACAGCTTTTGTCTGGTGAATTGGAAGTTGAACTGATTCCCCAGGGAACATTGGCTGAAAGGTGCCGTGCCGCCGGTGCAGGTATTCCAGCTTTCTATACGCCCGCCGGTGTTGGGACTGAAGTAGCAGAAGGCAAAGAAATCCGTGTATTTGATGAAAAAAATTATTTGATGGAGCTGGCATTTGATGCCAAGTTTGCTGTAGTGAAAGCCTGGAAAGGCGATACACACGGCAACCTAATATATAAAGATACAGCCCGAAATTTTAACCCAATGATGGCAACAGCCGGTAGAATTACCATTGCCGAAGTAGAAGAACTGGTTCCTGCAGGAGAACTCGATCCCAATCATATTCATACACCCGGAATATTCGTAAACCGGATATTTCAGGGCGTGAACTATGAGAAGCGTATTGAGCAAAGAACTACCCGTCCGCGCAAATGAAGCCAACATGGGTTTTTGCATCCAACAACAAGCATAAGCTGGATGAAGTGCGAGAGATATTGGGTTTGCATGTAAATATCCTGTCATTAAATGATATAGATTGCAATGTCAATCCCGAGGAAACAGGCTTAAACTTTGAAGAAAATGCACTCATTAAATGTAAGGCAGTCTCTGATTTTACACAGTTGCCTGTTTTGGCTGATGATTCGGGTTTAATTGTTTTAGCGTTGAATGGTAATCCAGGCGTGAAAAGCGCACGTTTTGCAGGCGAAAATGCAACTGATAATGAAAATATGCACAAATTACTGGCTGAATTGGAGGGTGTTGCAGACAGACAGGCGCACTTTACTGCATGCCTTTGTTTGTATAGTATCGGAACCAATCCTTTGTATTTTCAGGGTGAAGTACATGGGAAAATAATTACAGAACCAAAAGGGGATAAGGGTTTTGGATATGATCCAGTTTTTATACCCGAGGGCTACAGCGAAACATTCGCAGAACTGGGTGCTGATATAAAAAACACTATCAGTCATCGAAAACTGGCCCTAAACAAACTGCTCTCATCAGGTGTTTTGAGTGTATGACGCATATTCCTCAGTTCCCTTTTCAAACCTTGCACTATGAACTTCAGGAAGACCGGATTGCCGATTTTCCACTTGCTGAGCGCGATCACTCAAAGCTGCTTTATTACAAAGACGGTGCAATTCAGGATTACTGGTTCTATGATATTTCAAAACTGATACCCGATGGTAGTTTGCTGATTGGTAACAATACCAAAGTAATTCCTGCCCGCCTTGTTTTTACCAAGGCAGAAAGATCAACGGTGGAATTATTCCTACTTACCCCGTTATCACCGGACTGGACGGTTTGGGAAGTAATGGTTGGTAATAGAAGGAAATTTAAAGAGGGTCAGCAGCTTTCACTAAAGGCAGGGGAAAATAATAATGCTGTATTAACGGCAAGTTGGCATGACAGGGAGCGAAATCAGGTGCGTCTTCAGGTTACAGCACCGTATTCAATCCCGGAAGCACTGGAGATTTTCGGTAAAGTCCCCCTGCCTCCTTATATAAGGAGGGAAATGACCAATGAAGACAAAGAGCGTTACCAGACAGTTTTTGCTGAAGTTGCAGGTGCCGTTGCCGCGCCAACAGCTTCTCTTCATTTTACTGACAGGGTTTTGAAAAATTTGGAAGAGGCAGGCGTTAGAAGGAGTTATATCACATTGCATGTGGGTGCCGGAACGTTCAAGCCGGTAAAGTCCGAGTTCGCCTCAGAGCATGAAATGCACAGGGAACAGTTTCATATTAATTCACTGCTATTGCGGGAAATTATGGCACATTTGAAAGCAGAAAAGAAGATTATTGCCTCGGGAACTACCAGTATGCGGGTACTGGAGAGTTTGCATTTTATAGGCGCCAGGCTGATTCATGGCATGAAAGATCCTGCAGAAATAGCACCGGATGTAGGTTTTAATCCTCTATACAAAGGAATTGATTTACTGGAATCTCTTTCTGCGCTGACCGATTATGTGAATCAGCTGGGCGGTTCGATGAGTGGAAATACGGCCATTTTTATTCTGCCAGGCTTTCGGTTTAGAATTTGCAGCGGTCTGATTACCAACTTTCATCAGCCGGGTTCAACGCTAATTGCATTGGTTGCAGCCTTTGCAGGCGATAACTGGAGGAAGATTTATGACCACGCTTTGGGTAAGGGTTATCGTTTTTTAAGTTATGGTGATGCCTCATTATTGCTTCGCTGAAGAGGATTTTATCTGTCATGACAGTGTTTTCAGGCATATTTTCAAAATAATCTGAAAAAATATCTTGCAGGTAGCTGAAACTATTAAAAATCTTCTTACTTTTGAACCCCGTTCTGGAATTAAAGGCTACAAAGCACTGAAATAGTTCAAAAAATATTTTAAAATTCTCTTGACTTTTAAAATGTTTGTTGTACTTTTGCAGCCCCGTTCGGGAAAACAAAATGAAATAAATCGGCTTAAGTGCTGAATTTATAAAGTTCTTTGAAAGATTGGTAAGGAATAGCGAGTCGCCCAAATACTTTGGGAAAGTCGGGAATCAAACATCTTTTACTATGGAGAGTTTGATCCTGGCTCAGGATGAACGCTAGCGGCAGGCCTAATACATGCAAGTCGAGGGGTAAATATGGTAGCAATACGATATGAGACCGGCGCACGGGTGCGTAACACGTATGCAACCTACCTTTTACTGGGGTATAGCTCCGAGAAATCGGAATTAATCCCCCATAACACTGCGATGAGGCATCTCGATGCAGTTAAAGCTCCGGCGGTAAAAGATGGGCATGCGGTACATTAGCTAGTTGGTGAGGTAATGGCTCACCAAGGCTACGATGTATAGGGGGTCTGAGAGGATGATCCCCCACACTGGTACTGAGACACGGACCAGACTCCTACGGGAGGCAGCAGTAGGGAATATTGGTCAATGGACGCAAGTCTGAACCAGCCATGCCGCGTGCAGGATGACAGCCCTATGGGTCGTAAACTGCTTTTATAAGGGAAGAAACCCCTGGATGCGTCCGGGGCTGACGGTACTTTATGAATAAGGATCGGCTAACTTCGTGCCAGCAGCCGCGGTAAGACGAAGGATCCAAGCGTTGTCCGGATTTACTGGGTTTAAAGGGTGCGTAGGCGGAGTGCTAAGTCAGTGGTGAAAGCCCGCAGCTCAACTGCGGAACTGCCATTGAAACTGGCATTCTTGAATACGGTGGAGGTAGATGGAATATAACATGTAGCGGTGAAATGCTTAGATATGTTATAGAACACCGATTGCGAAGGCAGTCTACTACACCGTGATTGACGCTGAGGCACGAAAGCGTGGGGAGCAAACAGGATTAGATACCCTGGTAGTCCACGCCCTAAACGTTGATTACTCGCTGTTGGCGATACACTGTCAGCGGCTAAGCGAAAGCGTTAAGTAATCCACCTGGGAAGTACGTCCGCAAGGATGAAACTCAAAGGAATTGACGGGGGCCCGCACAAGCGGAGGAGCATGTGGTTTAATTCGATGATACGCGAGGAACCTTACCTGGGCTTAAATGTCAGGCGACCGATGCCGAAAGGTGTCTTCCCTTCGGGGCGACTGGCAAGGTGCTGCATGGCTGTCGTCAGCTCGTGCCGTGAGGTGTTGGGTTAAGTCCCGCAACGAGCGCAACCCCTATCTTTAGTTGCTAGCAGGTAATGCTGAGGACTCTAAAGAAACTGCCTACGTAAGTAGTGAGGAAGGCGGGGACGACGTCAAGTCATCATGGCCCTTACGTCCAGGGCTACACACGTGCTACAATGGCCGGTACAATGAGATGCCACTTGGCAACAAGGCGCTAACCTCAAAAAACCGGTCTCAGTTCGGATCGGGGTCTGCAACTCGACCTCGTGAAGCTGGATTCGCTAGTAATCGGATATCAGCAATGATCCGGTGAATACGTTCCCGGGCCTTGTACACACCGCCCGTCAAGCCATGGAAGTTGGGAGAACCTGAAGTCGATAACCGTAAGGAGTCGCCTAGGGTTATACCAATGACTGGGGCTAAGTCGTAACAAGGTAACCGTACCGGAAGGTGTGGTTGGACCACCTCCTTTCTAGAGTCTATCTAGACAATAATAATTCCGGCTGACTTGCTATTCCTTATTTCTTTCAAAAATTTCGTTCTTTAACAGTTTCATCGATGACGTGGTTGCAAAACCTAGCTACCGAAACTGCTGAATAGTCCCGTAGCTCAGTTGGTTAGAGCACTACACTGATAATGTAGGGGTCAGCAGTTCAAGTCTGCTCGGGACTACAACAGAATGTACACGCATCGGGGAATTAGCTCAGCTGGCTAGAGCACCTGCCTTGCACGCAGGGGGTCAACGGTTCGAATCCGTTATTCTCCACAACGCTTTGAGTTTACTCAAGGCACTGTTCTTTGACATGTTGGAAATAAGTAAAAAAGATATTCATTAGGATAAGTTACTAAGGGCGTACGGCGGATGCCTTGGCTCTCAGAGGCGAAGAAGGACGTGTTCAGCTGCGATAAGCTCCGGTTAGGTGCCTAAAAACCTTTGACCCGGAGATTTCCGAATGGGGAAACCCATCCGTTTTAACGGATTTTAGAGCAAACCCGCTGAACTGAAACATCTAAGTAAGCGGAGGAAAAGAAAATAACAAATGATTCCCCAAGTAGTGGCGAGCGAACGGGGAAAAGCCTAAACCTCTATTGTTAAGGCAATAGAGGGGTTGTAGGACTGCCATAACGATATATAAGTAAAGCAGAAGCTTTCTGGAAAGTTATACCATAGAGGGTGATAGTCCCGTATGCGTAAGCTTGTATATCCGGGCAGTATCCTGAGTAGCGCGGGGTTGGAGAAGCCTTGCGTGAATCTGCCAGCACCATCTGGTAAGGCTAAATACTACTGAGAGACCGATAGTGAACCAGTACTGCGAAGGAAAGGTGAAAAGTATCCCGAACAGGGAGGTGAAAAGAACCTGAAATCGTACGCCTACAAGCGGTCGGAGTCCCGATTTATCGGGATGACGGCGTGCCTTTTGCATAATGAGCCTACGAGTTACTCCTCACTGGCAAGGTTAACCCCGTTGACGGGGGCAGCCGAAGCGAAAGCGAGTCTTAACAGGGCGCATAGTCAGTGGGGGTAGACGCGAAACTTTGTGATCTACCCTTGGCCAGGATGAAGCTCCGATAACACGGAGTGGAGGTCCGAACCGGTAAACGTTGAAAAGTTTTCGGATGAGCTGAGGGTAGGGGTGAAAGGCCTATCAAACTGAGAGATAGCTCGTACTCCTCGAAATGTTTTTAGGAACAGCCTTGGACGGACTGTAATAGAGGTAGAGCTACGAATTGGGTAAGGGGATGTCAAAGTCTACCGAACTCAGATAAACTCCGAATGCTATTACATAATATCCAGGAGTGAGGGCATGGGTGCTAAGGTCCGTGCCCGAGAGGGAAACAACCCAGACCAACAGCTAAGGTCCCTAAATGTATACTAAGTTGATCAAATGTGGTCCAGTCGCACAGACAGCCAGGATGTTTGCTTGGAAGCAGCAATTCATTTAAAGAGTGCGTAACAGCTCACTGGTCGAGCGACAGGGCATAAACAATAAACGGGCATTAAGTATACTACCGAAGCTCTGGATCCCGTAAGGGGTGGTAGAGGAGCATTCCAGCAAGCTGTGAAGGAGTTCCGTAAGGACTACTGGAGCCGCTGGAAAAGCAAATGTAGGCATAAGTAACGATAATGGAGGTGAAAAACCTCCACTCCGTAAATCTAAGGTTTCCTGATCAACGATAATCGGATCAGGGTTAGTCGGGACCTAAGGCGAACCGTTTCAGGGTAGTCGATGGACAACAGGTTAATATTCCTGTACCAGCCGAGAGGGACGGAGAGATGTAGCAACTGCGTACAGACGGATTTTGTGCGCTGAGCCGAGTCTTCGGACAAAGCGAAGTTGTGAATTCTCTTCCTAGAAAAGCTCCGGCATTAGCCCGTACCGTAAACCGACACAGGTGGATGAGGAGAGTATCCTAAGGAGCTCGAGTGAGTCATGGTTAAGGAACTAGGCAAATTGACCCTGTAACTTCGGAAGAAAGGGTGCCTCGAGCAATCGAGGCCGCAGTGAAAAGGCCCAGGCAACTGTTTATCAAAAACACAAGGCTTTGCTAAATCGAAAGATGATGTATAAGGTCTGACACCTGCCCGGTGCCGGAAGGTTAAGAGGGGATGTTAGCGCAAGCGAAGCATTGAATCGAAGCCCCGGTAAACGGCGGCCGTAACTATAACGGTCCTAAGGTAGCGAAATTCCTTGTCGGGTAAGTTCCGACCTGCACGAATGGTGTAATGATCTGGGCACTGTCTCAACCATGAGCTCGGTGAAATTGTAGTCTCGGTGAAGATGCCGAGTACCCGCAACGGGACGGAAAGACCCCGTGCACCTTTACTATAGCTTTGCATTGGGTTTGGATAATTGATGTGTAGGATAGGTGGGAGGCTTTGAAGCGATGCCGCTAGGTGTCGTGGAGCCAATGGTGAAATACCACCCTTCAATTATTTGGATCCTAACTCCGCCACGCGGAGAACAGTGCATGGTGGGTAGTTTGACTGGGGTGGTCGCCTCCAAAAGAGTATCGGAGGCTTCCAAAGGTACATTCAGCACGCTTGGTAACCGTGCGTAGAGTGCAATAGCATAAATGTGCTTGACTGTGAGGCCTACAAGCCGAGCAGGTACGAAAGTAGGGTATAGTGATCCGGCGGTTCTGCATGGAAAGGCCGTCGCTCATAGGATAAAAGGTACGCCGGGGATAACAGGCTGATCTTGCCCAAGAGCTCATATCGACGGCAAGGTTTGGCACCTCGATGTCGGCTCGTCACATCCTGGGGCTGGAGAAGGTCCCAAGGGTTGGGCTGTTCGCCCATTAAAGTGGCACGCGAGCTGGGTTCAGAACGTCGTGAGACAGTTCGGTCCCTATCTGTTGTGGGCGTTGGAAAATTGAGAGGATCTGATTTTAGTACGAGAGGACCGAATCGGACGCACCTCTGGTGTATCTGTTGTGGCGCCAGCTGCATCGCAGAGTAGCTACGTGCGGAATAGATAAGCGCTGAAAGCATCTAAGCGCGAAACTAGCCTCAAGATGAGTTTTCCTTTAAGGGTCGTGGAAGACTACCACGTTGATAGGCTACAGGTGTAAAGGCAGTAATGTCACAGCCGAGTAGTACTAATTACCCGTAAGCTTACCAAATTAATAATGCATATCATCATTACTTATTTCCAACATTTGTCATTGACCATTAAAGATCTTATGGTGACTATGGCGCAGGTGTCCACCTCTTCCCATCCCGAACAGAGAAGTTAAGCCCTGCAGCGCAGATGATACTGGGGTAACACCTGGGAAAGTATGTCGTCGCCGATTTTATTATAAAACCCGCCTTGTGCGGGTTTTTTTTTCATTGTTCCTATATCCTTCGGTAGAAGTTGCCCTTTTATTACTTCGATTCCTCTGATTTTGCAGCATCCCAGTATACATCCATTTCGGCTAGGCTCATATCTTTTAGATTCTTACCGGATTCTGATGCCTTCTGTTCAATAAATTCAAATCTTCGTTTGAACTTAATATTCGTTAGTTCCAACGCATCATCCGGGTTGATTCCACTTTTGCGAGCGTAATTAATCAAAGCAAACAGTAAATCACCAAATTCTTTGTTTTTTTCTTCTGGATTAGCTGCAGTTTCAAATTCATGTAACTCTTCTTTTACCTTAGCAAAAGCTTCATCGGCTGTATCCCAGTCAAATCCAACACTGGATACCTTTTCCTGCATTCTGTATGCTTTTACCAGTGCCGGCATGCTCTTTGGTAACCCCTGCAGTACACTTTTGCGTTCTGAACCTTTTTCCTTTAGTTTTATTTGTTCCCAATTGGCCTTAACAGTTTCTGAATCTTCAGCCTTTACATTGCCGTATATGTGAGGATGTCTGCGTATTAATTTATTACACAATTCATCAATAACATGACCCGTGTTGAAGAGTGCTTGTTCATCTGCAATTTTGCTATAAAAGACGATATGTAATAATATATCTCCCAGTTCTTTTTTTACCTCGTTTGAATCATTCTCCAGAATCGCATCGCTCAATTCGTAAATTTCCTCTATGCTAAGATGTCTAATGCTCCCCCATGTTTGTTCTTTATCCCAAGGACATTGCGCACGGAGTTCATCCATGATAGTAAGCAGACGGTCAAATTGTTTTAATATTTCTTCGCGATTCATTTCGCAAAGGTAACCATTCGTATTACAGGTCAATACGGGAAAGCCTGTTCATTAGGACCATATCAAGCAAGGTAATAGATGCCATGGCCTCTACAATAGGGACAGCGCGAGGCAATACGCATGGATCGTGTCTGCCTTCCGCTGATAATTCCATTGCTTTGCCCTCTGTAGTTAAAGTTTGTTGCGTTTTGCGAATGGTGGAGGTGGGTTTAAAAACTACATCAAAATAAATAGGCATACCATTGGAAATGCCGCCTTGTATGCCTGCTGAGTGGTTTGTAGCTGTGGCAATGCGATCATTAAAGGCAATAAATGCATCATTCATTTCAGAACCTTTCAATTCTGAGGGGTTTTCTCCCATGCTAAATCCCTTTACCGCATTGATACTCATCATGGATTGTGCAAGTCGGGCTGTTAGTTTTTCAAAAACAGGCTCTCCCAATCCGGCAGGAGCATTTTTAATATTACATCGGATTACACCTCCCAAAGAATCGCCTTCTTTTTTTGCATCAAGAATAGCTATTTCCATGGCTGCAGCGGCAGTTGAATCGGGACAACGAACGGCATTAATATCAACCGCCTTCCTGTCGGTAGGCAATAATGTTGTGTCCGCTTTAATCTGATGGATCTGTTTTACCCAGGCAATAATACTAATATCTGGGTAGGTTTGCTTTAAAGCCAGTTCCGCCAAGGCGCCGGCTGCCACCCAGCCTGCTGTTATTCTCGCACTGCTTCTTCCTCCACCGCGGTGGTCCCTGAATCCATATTTTGCATCGTGGGTATAATCCGCGTGTCCGGGTCTGTATATGTTTTTTAGGTCTGCGTAATCTGCCGGGTTGTGGTCTTCGTTAGGAATCCAGATGCAAACCGGACTGCCCAGGGTTTTGTTTTCAAATACGCCTGACAGAATTTTAAATTGGTCATTTTCATTACGCTGGGTTGTCAGGGCACTCTGCCCTGGTCTCCTGCGCTGCAAAGCTGATCTGATAAAAGTTTCATCTACAACAATTCCTGCAGGAACTCCATCGATTAAAACGCCAATTCCTTTACCATGGCTCTCACCGAAGCTGCTTACTTTAAATATATTTCCGATAGAATTAGAGGCCATATGCTGCAAAATTAATGGTCTGTATGGAACCAATGTCCCCATTGCTGCCAAAAACAGGGAAAAGATTTGTTAACGCAATTCTCATTGTCAATAATAACATCGTATTTCAAGCCAAAAACAGCCATGGCCATAGCAATGCGGTGATCGTTATGTGTTTGAATATGCAATTCGGTTGTGTAAGCCGGGTTATCGTAAATCAGCCTGTAAGTGCCATTATCGCACACAATGGATATTCCTGCCGCTTGCAGGTTGTCTTTCATTACCTGAAGCCGGTCACTTTCCTTAGCCGTCAAGTTCTCCAGGCCTGAGAAAACGGCTTCAATGCGCAAATAGGCGCATGCTGCCAGCAATGCAGGTGCACAATCAGGGTGATGGCGTAAATTAAAAACCGGGTGGGTATTAACTTGTCCGTTACGGCTTATCAGAGCCCCCTCTGCAGTTTGTTCAGTGGAAACACCCAGATCTTTATAGAATGAAGCAATTGCAGAATCACCCTGAAAACTTTGCAACTTTAATCCTTTAAACAATATGCTTGTTCCTTGCTGACAGGCAACAAACGAATAGAAAAAGGCGGCAGATGACCAATCGGGCTCTATGTTTAGGACAGTAGGTGCTTTAAAAACACCTTCTTCTACAATGATTTTTTGTTCGCTCACAGTTGTCTGAACACCAAATAACTTTAGAATATCTGCCGTAAGCTTTATGTAAGGAAATGATGTGGGTTTGCCCGTTAGCAATATTTCTTTTTGACCCGGAATAAGCGGTGCCACCAGCATCATTGCAGAGATATGTTGGCTGCTTTTGGATGTATCTGCAGTAATCGTCTGGAATGACAGTATCCCTTTTTCAATAATGATTCCCTGCGGAGTTTGTTTGATGATTGTGCCACATTGCCCCAGAAGTTCTATCAAATCTCCGTGTGGGCGCTGCATAAGCCTTTCTGAGCCTGTCAAAATGCAGGATTTATTTTTAGCGGCAGCCAGTGCCATAAAGAAATGCAGAGGAGTGGCACCATCACCAAAATCATGTGTTTCCTGCTGTTGATTATGAAGGGCGCGCAGCAAATATTGGGTATCGTTGCAATCAGACAAGCCTTGAATGTTTTCAATCGGCATGCCACATAAATCCGAGGCTATCAAAGCGCGGTGTGATATGCTTTTGGAGCCAGGAAGTCTGATGGTTGTAACCGCAGGCGGGGAGGCTTTTTTATACAGTTTCATGTAGGTAGCGCATCCATGCCTTTGTCATGTCACTTTCCGAAATGCCGGTGGGGTTGCAAGGTTGTCCGGGTGCAGAAATGAAGCTGCAAACTATGTCTCCGCTGTGTGACTTTTTGTCTTTTGAAGCTGCAATATTCAGAATCTCAATATCATCTTCATTGAAAACCACATGGTCAAACATGGTGAAAATCAGTGTTTTAATTTCATTGGTAAGTTCCGGTTTACAGATCTGAAATGCTTCTGCGGCCATGGTTTCAACGATCATCCCAGCGGCTACAGCCTTTCCATGCGGTAAGATTTGGCCTTTTTTTGAATACAGATATTCAAGAGCGTGGGCAGCGGTATGTCCGAAATTGAGCCTTGCCCGGATGTTATTCTCCGTAAAATCTGCGGTGATTATTTCTTGTTTGTAACTTGAGTTGGATTCTATAATCTTTTTCCAGCCTTGAATATCATTGTTTTCTGGAAAACCCAGCAGGCTCAATTCACTCCATCCATTTCCTGATAGGAGGGAATGCTTTATTATTTCAGCTTTGCCATTTAACCACTCATTTTCAGGCAGTGTTTTCAGAAAGTTGGGGTCTATAATAATTGCCATTGGCAACCTAAATGTGCCAATATAATTTTTAAGTCCACCCAGGTTAATGCCGTTTTTGCCACCGATTCCTGCATCCACCATGCATAAAAGGGTAGTGGGTACATAGCAAGCAGTAATTCCCCGCTGATAGGTTGCTGCAATAAATCCGCCCAAATCAGTGATGCTCCCGCCTCCAAGGCAAATCAATAAGGATTGACGAGTGGCTCCTTGTTCAGCCAGTTCATTCCAAATACTATCACATACTTGAAGTGTTTTGGCTGAATCCCCTGCAGGAACTTCAATTATATGGTCTAATGTTACATTAGAAATAAGTGGTATGCAAAACCTACTTGTATCGGAATCGCAGAGCAGAAAAATTTTATCGGGAGAAGTTTGGATTAAAAAATCTTGTAATGAGCCGGCAATGTTTTGGGTAATGCAAATCACGCTTTGATTTTTTCGTAACGATTGCTGTTTTGGCTGTCCATTTTGCGCAGCAGCTCAAGAATGTTGTTTTTCTCTGTAACCGGAGCGGGTTTGTAAATTTCCACTATTTCAGGCCATTTGGTAGAGAAGAAAACCCGGGACATAAGATTATTGGGACTCAGGGTAAATAATTCTTCAAGACTTTTTATTGAGGATGTAATTTCGGCCCTGGCCAGATCGGTGTTTTCAGCCATTCTGTCTATACCTTTTCTATGATACAGGTAGGTGAGTTTCCTCGCGGCTAAAAACCTGTTATTATTTACTCCGTCAATCAGGTTGAATCGATTTCGTTGACCTTTGCCATCACCCTGGTTCCATCCGGGTTTGCCTTGCATAAGTCCGCCAATATTTTGGGCTTTCTGATAAAATGGGGTGCCACCCAATTCTCCAAAACTATCATAATCGTATCCCAAAGCCATATACACATAGAAAGCAAGCAGACTGGTTAGGTCATTTACATTTTGATTTTCCTGGTAATCCAAAGGTTCAAATTCTCTGTAAACAAAAGCAATGTCTTCATCATTGAAAGAGAAAACTGTAGATTTATAATTGCTACCGAAAACAGGGCGGGTGCTTTGAACCTGCAGTGTAGCCACAAAATCGGAGGCATTGTTTAGCTTTTTCACCTCAAAAAAAAGAGACATCTCAATTTTTTCCCTGGCTTCAAATACGTCATCTGTCCATTTACGGGTATTGATGAACTGCTGAATAGAATTTTGAAGGGTAGTAAGAATCTGCTTGTTGGTGAGTTGAAGACTGGGCGCAATCACCTGCACATTGGCCTTTATTTCCTGGGCATTTACCTTAGATACCAGAAAAGTGAAAACACAAATTATCAGGCCAAATCTTTTCATATATCTGCAAAATTACCTGAAAAGTGATAAGAAATGGCTTGTTTTACAATGATGTCGGCTACCATTTTTTTGGACATAAGTGGATAAGCCTTTTCACTGCCCGTTTTATCAAACAAATACACTTTATTGGTGTCATGGCCAAAGCCAGCACCTTCGTCTGCCAGTGAATTCAGAACAATGAAATCAAGATTTTTACGCACAACTTTATCTTTGGCATAATCATACCCATTGTTGGTCTCTAGAGCAAAACCTATCAGTGTCTGTGAGGAAGTTTTTGCTTTGCCTAATTCCTGAAGAATATCAGGGTTTTTGACCAGACTAAGGGTTAAATCCTCTTCTTTTTTAATTTTCAGTTGCGCCCGGGTTTCAACTTTGTAATCGGCAACGGCAGCTGCCATAACAATGATATCGACATTGGTGGATTCTTTTAGGCAAGCCTCCCGCATTTCTTCGGCCGTCTGCACATCTATACGGCTAACATTCTTGGGTGTTTGCAGTGAGACTGGCCCGGAAACCAGCGTCACATTGGCGCCTTTTTTGGCAAAAGCATCTGCAATTGCGTAGCCCATTTTTCCACTTGAGTGGTTGCCAATAAACCGCACAGGGTCAATAGGTTCGAAGGTTGGCCCTGCACTTACCATAATATTCTTGCCTTTCAGGGGCAATTCCGGATTCATGATTTTCATAAATTCGGCAAACAAGGTTTCAGGTTCGGGCAACCTGCCGGGTCCGGAAAGTCCACTTGCCAGGGGCCCGTCTTCGGCAGGAATAATATGCACACCCCTGGATTCAAGGGTTTTTAAATTCTCGGTGACAGATTCATGTGCATACATATCCAGATCCATGGCAGGAGCTATTATCACAGGACAACGCGCTGACAAATGGGTAGCAAGCAATAGATTATCGGCAATGCCATGAACCATCTTACCTATGGTTGTGGCTGTGGCGGGTGCAATTAAAATAGCATCCGCCCACAAACCAAGATCAACATGGTTGTTCCACATGCCGGTTGCAGGATCGAAAAAATCGCATAGAACCTGCTTCTCTGATAGTACAGAAAGGGTTTCGGGTGTTACAAAGCGTTCTGCAGACGGGGTCATAATAACCTGAACATCGGCATCTGCTTTTTTGAGCAGCCTAAGCAACATGGGGATTTTATAGGCGGCAATACCACCGGTAACCCCAAGAATGATTTTCAGCGGTTTATTTACCGGTGTTGGCATCGGGCATGCGCCAGTAAGTTTTGCCTTCGGCAAACTCCTGTGTGGCAAGCAGGGTGGGCTTGGGCTGTCTTTCGTACATCAGCGAAATCTCTATTTGCTCGCGATTTTCCTGAATTTCCTCCAGGTTGTCGGTGTCATTCACGAAGGGCTCCAGACGATTGCGCAGTTCTTCTTTCTGACGTTCTGCAATTTGGTTTGCACGTTTTGAAATGATAACGGCAGACAGATAAACGTTTTCAGTTTCTGAATCGAAATTTCTGAGGTCGCGGGTTTCCGCATTGCGTGATATAGGTTGGTTCATAATAATGTTTTTAATTTTTCTATGGCGTCTTTGGCTTTTTCATTTAGTGATTCAGCTTCTCTGGCATTTTCACCTTTGCTGCCATTGCTGTATACATAGTCCTGATAGTATTCGAGTACTTCTTTATAGCGTTCCAGGCGCTTTTTTTCAATGCTGTTAGCTGCGTAATTAAACTGCGCTTTCACAATCAGGAACTCCAATTCTTCTTTCTTTTCCATATCAGGATAGAGTTTCAGTGTGTTTTTGGCTGAATTAACAGCAGCCCTGAAATCGCCCATGTGAAAATACTGTTTTACGTGGTCATATTCCTTTTGCTGTAGTTTGCGCCTGAGGTCATCAATATGGTTGTTGCAGCGCTGAGCATATTCACTTTCAGGGTAATAATTGATAAATGTTTGGAGTCCGCCAATGGTTTTCAGCGTTTGGCTCTGATCCAGATCGTGGGAGCCAATATCCATGTAATCGCAATAAACTGCCATATAGGCACACTCAACACTGCGTTTACTCGTGGTAAAATTTTCTGTAAAATCCTTGAAAAACATGCTGGCAAATTCATAATCACCCAATCCATAATGGCTGTATGCGGTGTAGAAATAAACCTGTTCCAGGCTATCTGTCGCCCTTCCGTAAATGTCTCTAAGTTGCTCAAATAACGGCAGTGCCCTGGCAAAATCTTTTTTCATGTAAAGCTGCACAGCTTTATTGTATTTTAGGGTTGCATTTTTCGATTTATATATTTTTCCGTAATCGCTGCAGGCAGCCAGCAGCAGCAGGATTGGAATGATAAATGCTAAACGAACCATTTGAACCCGCGAATATACTGAATTTAGTGCGGTTTTGCAAATAAAATCAGGGGGTAAGATTTGTTAATTGGATCTGAATTTGAATAACTTTACGGATATACCAGTTTTTTCATTTCCCACTCTTGTTTTTCATTGGCAATGCCAGGTTGCCTGATGTCTGACATGAAGGTGAACACGGGCTTGGTAGCGATTAATTTTCCTTTAAAAAAATAATTTTGAAGAAAAAAGGCTTGTCTAACTCCGATTCGATGAATCTGATCAAACAGGAAATTGCCTAAGCCGTAATAAATGGGTTTGTTTTTATAAAAAGTTACCTGTTGAATTTGGTGTGCTTGTGAACCATAAAGCATATCAGCACCGAAATCTATAATTTGTTTGCAGATAACACTTTGTGTAGCTGATGGTGTGTAGGCGTCAATTTCACCAAATTGCATGCTGACAATAACAAAATTGCATTTTAATCTGGTTTTCATATCACCAATAACCTTTCGTGCTTTGGCGCTGTCCCAGCGATTAGCCCCCGGCTCTTTTTCACCGGCACACTCGCCCAGGGGGCATAGTTCATTAAAGCCAATGAAACCTATACGGGTACTGTCTTTTAATGTTACAATAGCTGGCTGATTTGCCTCTTTTGCATTGCGTCCGCCACCAAACGGTTTAATTCCTTGCTCAGTGTACCACTCATAGGTTTTAACAAAAGCATCCATTCCGTGGTCACGGTTATGGTTGCCGGTAAGTTCAATAATATCGCATCCCAGATCTGTAATGGCCTTGAAATGCTCTTTTTTACTGCAGAATTTGGTTCCCCCGCGAGGGAAAATACAATCCGGGGTAAAACTTACTTCATTGCTTATATGCATAACATCCGTTTTAGAGAACCATGGTTTTAGGTTTTCGGTAAGAAAATCAATGCCCTGATTATCTGCCACGATACCCATGGCGCGGGTTATAGCGGTTACGCCTGTGATGCTTATTAGGCTAATCTGTTTTTTATAATCAAACGGTATTTGTCCTTTTTCAATAAAACGCCACTTCTGCGGTGTTTCAAAAAAGTCAACGGAATCTGTTATCACCACTTTAAGTAGGCCATTCAGGCTGTCAATGGGCAAAAACATGAACCCTTTTTGGGGCGATTTTATAAACTCTGAAATAGTAACGGTTTTGAACGGTTTAAATTCACCCAGCCATCGTGCCTGTAGCTTTGTGTCGCTGCCTTTTAGTTTATATAGAAATCCCTTTCCCTGTCTTAGTTCTGCAGTGTTGGCCGAATCGTAATAATGGTTAAATGTGGTGACAAGCAGCCACGGTTTGTCTTGCGTTTTGATATTGGGTTTTTTCCCCTCTGAAAAGGCTTTTCCGGAGCAATAAAAACCCGTTAATACCGCTGACAATATCCACAATTGTGATTTCATTGTATCTGCGAAAATAAATGTAAATCCATGTTAAAATTGTTATTGTTTATTTTACGGCAGCATTCTCTTGAAAACTTGTTTATAGACATAAGCTTTCGGCCAGCAATTTTGCATTGTGGAAACCCCTCAAACAATTATGGACTCAAAACAGCTTCAGATGATGGCAACGCAAGTGCGCAGGGATGTTCTGCGTCAGGTTTACAATGTTCAAAGCGGCCATCCGGGCGGGTCTCTGGGTTTGGCAGATTACTTCACTGCTTTGTTTTTTCACATTATGAAGCACAATCCGTCTGCTTTCAGCATGGAAGCCGAGAATGAGGATGTTTTCATTCTTAGTAACGGACACGTTTCGCCTGTTTATTACAGTGTGCTGGCTCGTTCAGGATATTTTCCGGTTTCCGAGTTAAATACCTTTCGTCTTCTAAATTCCCGCTTACAGGGGCACCCAGCCACACATGAGGATTTGCCAGGAATAAGGGTTGCAACAGGTAGTTTGGGGCAGGGGTTGAGCGTTGCTGCAGGAATTTCACTCTCAAAAAAACTAAATAATGACAACCGCACCGTTTATGTTGTAACCGGTGATGGTGAGTTGCAGGAAGGCCAAATCTGGGAAGCGGTAATGTATGCGGCTCACAATAAACTGGATAATATGCTTGTGGCGGTTGATTTCAATAGTCAGCAAATTGATGGATCAACGGAAGAAATTATGGGCTTTCGTGAGATTGGCAGCAAGTTTGCAGCGTTTGGCTGGGAAGTCATGCACATGGACGGAAACAACATGGATGAAATTTTGACGGTGGTACCTCTGGCACAGGCAAAAATGGGTCAAGACAAACCAGTTGTTATCATCATGAAAACAGAAATGGGGCAAGGCGTTGATTTTATGATGGGAACCCATGCTTGGCATGGGAAAGCCCCTAATGCCGAACAGTTTGAAAATGCCATGTCGCAGCTCCCCGTAACCGAACTGGGAGATTTTTAAATGAAATACCTAAAACCATGGATATTACTGCTTGCTGCATGTTTTGCAGGAACAGTTAACGGACAGCTTCAGAATGCTTTTCCGGGCAAAAAAACACGTATTCTTTTTTTGCTCGATGCCAGCGGATCCATGGTGGCTGAGATGGGTAAAACCAATCGCTGGGCTGTGAGTGTAACTCTTATTAGCCGCATTGTAGATAGCCTTCGGTTTGTGGAAAATTGCGAAGTAGGGCTGCGGGTATTTGGACATGGAAAACCCATTACCATGCGCGACTGCTACGACACAAAACTGGAAGTGCCTTTTGCGCCTAATAACCATAAATCCTTTATTACAAAACTCAGGCAGGTAAAGCCTTTGGGGTTTACTTCCATTACACAAAGTTTGCTCGCAACCGCCAAAGATTTTCCCGCCGACAAAAATTCCAGAAATGTAATTATTCTCATTACTGACGGCATTGAAGAATGTCCGGGTGATCCCTGTGCGGTAAGTCAAGAGCTGCAGCGAAAGGGAATTGTTCTACAGCCATTCATTATTGGATTAGGTACCGATGGAGAGAAATTTAAACAGACGTATTCCTGTGCAGGAAAATACTACAATGCGCAAACCGAAGATGAGTTTAGAAAAATCATCGGTGTTATTGTAAGTCAGACAATGAACAATACTTCCATTCAGTTCAATTTATTGGATAACCAAAACCAGCCACGCGAATCCGATGTTCCAATTACAGTATATGATGCTATCAGCGGACAGGTGCTGGAGAATGTGGTGCATACAATGAATGGTAAGGGAATTCCTGATACACTCTATTTGGATCCGATGCGTAAATTCGATATTGTGGTTCATACATTGCCCAATGTTACAAAGCGCAATGTAGAGTTGCAGCCCGGGAGACATAATGTAATTCCGTTTGAAACACCCATGGGTAGTCTGTCGCTAAAGGTGGGAGGAATTACCAAATACGGCCGACTGCAGGCCATTGTTAGACAAAACGGCAAAATGGAAACCTTGTTTGCGCAGGATTTTCAGACAACAAAAAAATACCTTACAGGCAAATATGATCTTGAGTTGCTGACCCTTCCACGCATGTTCATTCCGGGTGTGGAGCTTATGCAAAATAAGACTTACACCGTTGAAATACCGGCACCTGGTCAACTTCAACTCACACTGGGTCGTGATGTTATTGCTTCCATCTTTGTGATGAAAGAAAATAATATGGAGTGGGTTACGGATATAGATGGTACCCGAACATCGCAGTTTATAACCATGCAGCCGGGTGAATACAAAGCTGTTTACCGCGCCAAGAGTGAGACCAGAACCCTTTACAGCAAAACCGCAGACTTTAAAATAACCACAGGATCCAATACCGTATTGACTTTGTAATTCATGAAAAAATTTGAAATAACCGCCCAGAAAGACACCCGCAGCGGGTTTGGCGCCGGACTTCTTGAGGCCGCAAGACTCGATGAACGCATTGTTGGCCTGTGTGCCGACCTAACCGGCTCACTGATGATGGATGCTTTTCAGAAAGAGTTTCCACACCGCTTTTTTCAGGCGGGTATTGCTGAAGCCAATATGATGGGTCTGGCTGCCGGGCTTGCAACCGGAGGCAAAATTCCGTTTACAGGCACATTTGCCAATTTCAGTACTGGCAGGGTTTATGACCAAATTAGGCAGAGTATTGCCTACAGCGATAAGAACGTGAAAATTTGCGCCAGCCATGCAGGTCTAACCCTTGGTGAAGACGGTGCAACACACCAAATTCTGGAAGATTTGGGTTTGATGAAAATGCTGCCCGGAATGACGGTGATAAACCCTTGTGATTACAACCAAACAAAAGCTGCCACCCTGGCCATTGCCAAACATCATGGACCTGTTTATCTGCGCTTTGGCAGACCAAAATGGCCTGTGTTTACGCCGGAAAATCAGGTGTTTGAAATCGGCAAGGCATTGATGCTGAATGAAGGAACCGATGTGAGCATTTTTGCTACCGGACACTTGGTTTGGAAAGCCATTCAGGCCGGTGAGGCTTTGGCGGAAAAAAGTATCAGTGCTGAAATTATCAATATACATACCATAAAGCCGCTGGATGCTGAAGCCGTGCTTAACAGTGCCCGAAAAACCCGTTGTGTGGTAACGGCGGAAGAGCATCAGATAAACGGTGGACTTGGAGACAGTATAGCGCAGTTGTTGTCGCGAAACCTGCCCACACCCATAGAAATGGTTGCGGTAATGGATAGCTTCGGTGAAAGTGGTAAGCCTGAAGAGTTGCTCACCAAATACCACCTGGATACATCCGATGTGGTTGCGGCTGCGGAAAGAGCAATGGCAAGGAAGTAATAATCTTACCAGCTTCCCAGCAGGATGAATTGTCCGGGACGCTGATGTTCGTCTACGATGGGACGGAGAATCCGAAAGATGTCAGGCATAGCCTAGGCCTTGTCTATAATTACAGTTTTGTGGGTTAGTGATGTTAAAAATAGCTCAGGGTCAGACAGACGGTTGCGGTCCGAGTCCTTTTCAAAATCCAGAAACAATTCGTTTTCGCGGTCATCGAAAATTTGTTTTACCAACGTGGTTTTACCAACTTGTCTTGCGCCCAAAATGGTTACCACCGGAAAATCTTTCATATCTTCCTTAACGGTGTATCTCGCCACGCGTTTAAACATGTCAAAAAATTATAAAATAACCAAGTAAATTCCAAATCAAACTTGGAAATAACATGGATAAAAAATGGATTTAAAAAAGGAAATGTATTTGGTAAATTAATATAAAACATCTCGTATATGGTTTTTATGTGTGTGAAATACAAAGATGTATGAAATTTTCAATACCCGTAATAAATGCAGTAATTGAAATTTAGGAATTGTTTCCAGATGAAAAAAGTATGTTGCATGATAATCGGCAGTAACTTTGCCATTGTAAATTGAATACCAGAGATATTCTCCGGCATTTCGGGCAAACCGGCCCGATGCAGGAACTGGAAACCGCTCTGGCAAATGCCGGAAGCCAAATTTACCTGGAGGGCGTGAGCGGATCCGGGCAGGCTCTTATTTTGGCTTCACTTTTTGCAGCAAATCCCAAACCCTTATTGATTATCATGCCCGACAGGGAACAGGCAGGTTACATTCAATCAGATCTGGAACACCTGCTGCCCGGTGAAAATATACTTTTTCTACCCGATAGCTGCCTGAAACCCTACAAACTGGCCACCGAGCATGCCATATCTGCCCAGGAACGCATTGAAACTATTACCGCACTGCGAAAGAATAACCGCCGCATTCTTATTACCTACACTTCGGCGGTGGCTGAAATGGCCGTGGAGCAGCAGGTGCTGGCACAAAATACCTTCGATATTGCCCGCAAGCAGCAATTGGATCTCGAGTTTCTCATGGATTTTCTGCAGGAAAACGGTTTTGAGCGCACCGATTTTGTTTTTGAACCCGGCACATTCAGTATACGAGGAGGCATTGTGGACCTATTTTCATTTGCCCATGAGCATCCTTTTCGCATAGAATTGGACGGCGATGAGATTGAGAGTATCCGCAGTTTTGATGTGAATACACAGCTCTCGCTCAAAGAAATAGACCATTTTAGCCTGGTGCCAAATGTGCACGATTCCCGTTTTGAAGAAAACCGAACGCCCGTTTTTGATTATTTGGCAAAAGATACGCTGGTGTATGGTGCGGAATTTCCCTTGCAAATAGAGAACCTGGGAAAGGGCTGGGAGAAAGCATTACAGGACCATGCCACCGCGACCGATGCAGGTGCAGAAAATATACCGCCGCATCCCAAGGATCGCTTGCTCACGCCGGGTCAGCTGGGCCGAATTCTGGAATCGTACACTGTGCTGCATTACCTGGGTATACCGGCCGCTAAAGCAAAGCGCATAGGATTTTTGCAACAACCACAGCCTATTTTCAAACGAAATTTCACCTTGCTGATAGATTGGCTCCGGGAGAATAAAAAGGAAGGCATTGAAAGTTTGCTTTTCAGCGAAAATAACCGGCAGATTGAGCGACTGCAGACCATCCTTACCGATTTGCAGGCACAAGTGGAGTTTACGCCTGTGTATGCAGGACTCAGTCAGGGTTTTACGGATGCCGATGCCAAAATGGCCTTCATTACCGAGCATCAGCTGTTTGACAAATACTACCGCCCCAAATCTCGCGAGCGTTATAGTGCATCTACATCGCTTACGCTGCGTGAATTGCGCAGTCTGAAGCCTGGTGATTTTGTAACCCACATGGACCATGGCATTGGGCGGTTTGCCGGGCTGGAAAAAATGGAAATGAACGGTGTGATGCATGAAGTGGTTCGTTTGGTGTACCGCGATAATGACCTGCTATATGTGTCGGTGAACAGCCTGCATAAAATTGCCAAATACACCGGCAAGGATGGCACGGCGCCGTCGTTGCACAAGCTGGGCAGTCCGGTTTGGGACAAGCAAAAGAAAGCCACCAAGAAAAAGGTAAAAGACATAGCCCGAGAGCTCATCAGCCTGTATGCGCGCCGCAAGGCGCAAAAGGGCTATGCCTTTGCCCCCGATAATTATTTGCAGCTGGAACTGGAAGCCGGATTTTTCTATGAAGATACGCCAGACCAGGGCAAAGCCACGGAAGATGTGAAGCGCGATATGGAAAGCGAACAGCCCATGGACCGCCTGGTATGCGGCGATGTGGGTTTTGGTAAAACGGAAGTGAGCATGCGTGCGGCTTTCAAGGCGGTTTGCGATAGCAAGCAGGTGGCGGTGCTGGTTCCTACGACCATATTGGCTCAGCAGCATTACAGAACTTTCCGCAAGCGTTTTTCCGGCTTTCCCGTAAATGTAGAATACCTAAACCGATTTAAAAGCGCCAAAGAACAAACTGCAACACTGGCCAAGGTAAAAGAAGGAAAAGTAGATGTGCTCATTGGTACGCATCGCTTGCTGGGTAAAGATGTGGAGTTTAAAGACCTGGGGCTGATGATTATTGACGAAGAGCAGAAATTTGGCGTAGCCGCCAAAGAAAAACTCAAGGAACTTAAAGTTAATGTGGATACGCTAACCTTAACGGCCACACCCATACCGCGAACACTGCACTTTTCGCTGATGGGAGCCAGGGATTTGAGCATCATCAATACTGCGCCACGCAATAGGCAGCCCGTGCACACGGAATTGCAACCATTTAACCGCGAGGTTATTTCCGAGGCCGTTCAGCATGAGCTGGGGCGGGGCGGACAGGTGTTTTTCATCCACAGCCGGGTAAAGGATATTCACGATATCGCAGTCATGATTGAGGATGTGGCGCCGGGAGCCCGCGTGTGTGTGGCACACGGACAAATGGAAGGAGCCGCATTGGAAGACGCCATGATACGCTTTATTGAAGGCGAATACGATGTGTTGGTAGCCACATCCATTATTGAAAGCGGTTTGGATATTGCCAATGCCAACACCATCATCATCAACAATGCGAACATGTTTGGCCTCAGCGATTTGCACCAGATGCGGGGCAGGGTAGGGCGCAGCAATGTGAAGGCGTTTTGTTACCTGCTTTCACCGCCGCTGAGCGTGCTGAGCGAAGATGCCCGCAAGCGCCTACGTACCATTGAAGAATATACGGATTTGGGCAGCGGTTTTCAGGTGGCCATGCGCGATTTGGATATACGTGGCGCTGGAAATCTGCTGGGAGCGGAGCAAAGCGGCTTTATTTCGGAGATGGGTTTTGAGATGTACCACAAAATTTTGGATGAGGCGGTGCGCGAACTCAAGCACGAAGAATTTGCCGGTTTGTATGACGATGAAAATACAGAACACATCAGCAGCCGCGATTGCCAGGTAGAGGCCGACTTTGAAATGCTCATTCCGAGCCATTACGTGACCCAGGTGGCAGAAAGACTGGCCCTGTATAGTGAACTCTCATCCATAGAAACAGAAATGCAGCTGAAGGCCTTTGGTGAACAATTGCGCGACCGTTTTGGCAAGTTGCCCGATGCAGTTATTGCGTTGCTGGATACGGTTCGTTTGAAATGGGCCGGAAAGCAGATGGGGCTTGAGAAAATTACTTTGAACGACTGCAGAATGCGCTTGTATTTCCCCGGCGATCCGAATGCTGCTGTTTACCACAGCAATGCCTTTGTGGAGATGATGGGCAGGATTGCCTCACAACCCGGCAAATTCAGCATGAAGCAAACCGACAAAGCCCTGATTGTGAACGTGGCCGGCGTGGAAAATGTGTTTGAGGCGCTGTACGTGCTGGAGGGGTTGAGGGGGTAGGTATTATTAAAAAATTTCTATTCATGACAACATTAATCAAAAATTATCGTCTTGATAGTTAGCGATATGAAACGACTTATAATCACCACCCTGCTTTTTATTTCAATCAGCCAAGGTGCTTACGCCAGCCACCTCATGGGTGCCGATATGCAATACACCTACCTCGGAAACAGTAAATACCGCATTACGGCCAAAATTTATAGAGATTGCCGAGGTATTCCATTGTCTAATCCTTACTTTGTGGTGACTGCTGGTGTAAATGGAAATGCCTCCTGTGGGGTGTTTTTAACCTTGCCATAAAATTGAGATCCACACGAGATATTACCCCGGTTTGTTCAACCCTACCCAAACCTTGCTCTCCCCAAAATACTACAATAGGCCTAATGGGCGTGGAAGAGCATACCTACGACACTGTGGTAGATTTCAGTGTTGCTCCATTAAGTAATTTTGTGGGTAATGCATCTTGCGGTGAAGTGAGCTTTTTAATTGGCCAATGCTGCAGAAACGGCTCTATATCTACAGGGCCGGCCACACAGGATTTCTGGACAAGTTGCACTATTAACCTGACTAACTTATACGCTGTTTCACCTACGGCCACAAACAACAGTCCCAAATATGGAAATAATCCTATTATTTTTACCTGTTGCAATAGACCCTATCGTTACAATCAGGAAAGTATAAATTCTTTGGAGCATGACTCTGTTTCTTATAGCTTAGTGCCGGGTCTCAGAGAAAACACGGGTGTACCTGTTTTGTATTCATCTCCCTTTTCTGAAAAATATCCGGTTTCAAGTTTTTGTTTTGGTGGTAGAATAGATTGTAAGCCAAACCCCAATGCTAACCCTCCTCAAGGTTTTTTTATGGATACAAGTACCGGAGATTTGGTTTTTACTCCTGTTAACTGCACTGAAGTTGCTGTACTGGCCATAGAAGTTACCGAATACCGTCAAACGCCGACAGGCAGTTGGGTTTGGATTGGTAAATCGCGCGGGGATATAGAAATTGCCATGCGCAATGATTGTGTTAGTAATAACCCTCCCGAAATCATAGGGCAAAGGAAGATTTTTGCATGTCCTGGCGATAGTATATGTTATAGCTATACAATTAAAGACTCAGCAGTAGCAGGACGACAGTTAAATCCAGATACTGTCTCAGTAAAATGGAATCAGAGTATATCCGGAGCAACTTTCAAAGTCAAAGATCCAAAATCGCGAGAAAAAGAAGCTGTTTTCTGCTGGAAAATCCCCAGTGATATTAAGGGTAAAAGTTATTCCTTTACCATCACTGCCGAAGACCAGGTTTGCCCCCTCAAAAATATAACCATAGCCGGTGTGAATGTGTATTTGTGTGATAGACTGGCTGCTGTTAAGAAACCACAACTTCAATCCTTGCGCATTTATCCGCAGCCATGTACTGCAGGGCAGCCACTGAATGGACTCAAAAGGGGCGTTTCATGGGAAATGTATGACCTTAGCGGACGTAAACTTTGTGCCGGACAATCGGATGATTTACTCGCGCCTTCCAAGCCCGGTGTATATTTGCTGAGAAGCGACAGTGCATCTGCAATTATTGAGGTGATTCCTTGAGTTTGTTGATATGATTTTTCAAGCCAGATTTCTTGCCTTTGTCTTTTCCTCTTTCTACTTATAAAGGAGTTGCTCTATTCAGCAAACAATTGGGTCGATGCTGCTGAAAACGGTAAGTATAATAGCCAATCTTGATCCCTTTTTATCCCTTCAAAACTGTCTGAATTAATGGGTGTTTCTAATTTGTTTATTTAGTTTTAAAAAAAACGTTTATTTTTTGTATAAACGGTGCGTATGTGTTTTATTTGCATTGAAAATCAATACATAAAACTATGAAAATATTCATTACTCTTACTTTCGCATTGTTGCTTGCTGCCTGCTCGGTAACCAGGCAAACTAGAACACAAAAATCTGCCAAGTACCTCGAGGTTAATCAGCCCGGAGTTTATTCAATTCCTTTGGTTGCTGATTTAAAAGTGACAGAAGAGAAAGCCGCCGGGAAGTCATCAGGACGACTGACACCAGGAGCACCTGACAATACACCTGTTGTAGAAGGTGTAAAAGTACAGGCAGTAGCTGATGCACTCAAGAAAAGTAAAGCGGATGTGTTGGTGGAACCTAACTTCACAATCGAGGTAGATGGTTTGGATGTGAATGTTGCAGTGACTGGCTATCCGGCTGTTTACAAAAATTTCAGGAACTACACTGTAGCCGATTCAATGGCATTGAAACTGAGAAGCTTGAATAAGATTGAAAAAGCAACCGGTGCAAATACCAATCAGGTAACGGAGAAGAAAAAGACAAAACTTGGGTGGATTATTGGCGGTGCTGTTGTTCTGATTATTATTATTGCGTCAGGTGGAGCCTGATACTATGATTGTATCAACAAATCGATTGCAAAAAAGCGGCTTTTTAGTCGCTTTTTTTTGAAGCTTGCGGAGCAGCAAACACTGAATTTGTGCATTTTTAACTGTAGACTATCCACTGTAAACTGTCAACTAACTGAGTTACTCGCTCACTTCGTTCGCTTGTGAACCCGAAGTGGGGGAGCAACAAACACTGAAAGACGGCCTCCCTGCGGTCGGCCGCTTTTTGTTGGAATGCCTTGCGCTCTTGGCTTTACTGCTCGCTCGGCAGATTCGCCGGTATTCCAACAAAAAACCCCGCTATACGCGGGGGCTTTCAGTGTTTGCGGTGAGGGCGGGATTCGAACCCGCGGTACGAGTTACCCCATACGTCAGTTTAGCAAACTGGTGGTTTCAGCCTCTCACCCACCTCACCAAACCGGGGTGCAAATATAAATGGTTCCAATGTCATTTGTCAATAAAAACAGCAATCTTTTGCTAAACAGCGTTTGCACCGCTGATTATTAGTAATTTTGCACTCCCAATTTATCCGTGTCAATGCAAATCCGTATTACTTTCCCCGATGGTGCCGTCAGAGAATATCCCGCAGGTATCACCGCACTGGAAATTGCCAAAAGTATCAGCGAAGGGCTGGCCAGAAATGTATTATCTGCCAAAATTAATGGTAACGTGTGGGATGCCACGCGCCCCATTCACGAAGACGCAACCCTTGCCCTGCTTACATGGAACGATACGGATGGGAAAAAGACTTTTTGGCATAGCTCAGCACACTTGCTGGCGGAAGCCTTGGAATCGCTTTATCCAGGTATAAAACTCGGTATTGGGCCGCCCATTGAAAACGGATTTTATTACGACATTGACTTTGGTGATAAAACATTCTCTTCCGAAGACTTTGCCAAAGTAGAGGCCAAAATGAATGAGCTGGCAAAACAGGAAAATACATTTGTTCGCCGTGAAATGCCCAAACAGGAGGCCATTGCCTATTTTACAGAAAAACAGGATCCCTATAAATTGGAACTGCTGCAGGATCTGAATGACGGCGAAATTACCTTTTATGAACAAGGTGCCTTCACCGATTTATGCCGCGGGCCGCACATTCCCCACACTGGTTTCATTAAGGCCATTAAGCTTATTTCCACAGCAGGTGCCTACTGGCGGGGCAGCGAGAAAAACAAACAGCTTACAAGGGTATATGCCATCACTTTCCCCAAAAAATCAGAGCTGGATGAATACCTGATGATGCTTGAGGAAGCCAAAAAGCGTGACCACCGAAAACTGGGCAAAGAACTCGAAATTTTCACGTTTGATGATGATGTGGGGCCCGGACTGCCGCTTTGGCTGCCCAATGGCGGACAAATCATCGAAACCCTGGAGACATTTGCCAAACAAACCGAAAAAGAACATGGCTATCAGCGTGTAAAAACCCCGCACATTGCCCGTGAAAGCATGTACCTGAAAAGCGGACACCTGCCGTACTATAAAGACAGTATGTTCCCGGCCATGGAGCTTGATGGTGAGAAGTACTATCTGAAAGCCATGAATTGTCCGCACCACCACAAGATCTTTGGTGCAATTCCACGTTCATACAAGGAGCTTCCTATTCGCCTGGCAGAATACGGAACCTGCTACCGCTATGAGCAAAGCGGTGAATTGTTTGGGCTGATGCGTGTGCGCAGCCTGCAAATGAACGATGCACATATTTATTGCACTGAAGCGCAGTTTGAACAAGAGTTTCGTTCCGTGAATGAGCTGTATCTGCGCTATTTCAAGGTGTTCGGAATTGATAAATACGTAATGCGTTTCAGCAAGCACGATCCGGCCAAACTGGGGCAGAAGTATATTAACAATCCTGAACTGTGGGCCAAAACCGAGAACATGGTTCGCGATGTGCTGGTTAGAAGCGAAATTCCTTTTGTGGAAGTGGAAGATGAAGCTGCTTTCTACGGTCCCAAAATTGATATTCAGGTGTGGAGTGCTATTGGCCGCGAATTTACCCTGGCTACAAACCAGGTGGATTTCGCTCAGGCAGAACGTTTCGATCTCAGTTTCATCAATGACAAAAACGAAAAAGAACGCCCCATTATCATTCACCGCGCGCCTTTAAGTACCCATGAGCGTTTTATAGGATTCCTTCTGGAACACTATGCCGGAAACTTCCCGGTTTGGCTGGCTCCCAGGCAGGTGGCTGTTCTTCCCATTAGCGATAAATTCCTGGATTATGCAATTCATGTTGCAGAATTCCTAAAAAAGGCCGATATTCGCGCCTTCGTTGACGAACGATCGGAGAAAGCCGGACGAAAAATCCGAGATGCCGAAGTCGCCAAAATCCCTTACATGCTTATCGTAGGCGAAAAAGAAGCCGCCGCCGGTGAAGTGTCTGTAAGAAAGCATGGCGGCGGAGACCTGGGAAGTTTATCGCTTCAGGTTTTCACAGATCAGGTTGTCAGCGAAACAAAAATTTGACAAGAAAATTGAGTTCTCCCGGTCCATACCAAAAAGGTCCCCGTAAGAAGGAAGATCTGCATCGCATCAACGAAAAAATCGTTGCACCCGAGGTGCGCCTTGTGGGTGACAATGTTGAAGCAGGTGTTTATCCCACTGCAAAAGCCATCGAAATGGCTTACGAACTGGGTGTGGATCTGGTGGAAATTTCAGGATCTGCTACTCCACCAGTTTGCAAACTCGTTGATTACAAAAAGTTCCTTTACGAACAAAAGAAGAAGCAAAAGGAAATCAAAGCCAATGCAGTTAAACAACTGGTGAAGGAAATTCGTTTCGGGCCCAATACCGATGACCACGATGTGGATTTCAAACTGAAACATGCACGCAGCTTCCTTGGAGAAGGAAACAAAGTGCGTGCTTATGTATTCTTCAGGGGCAGAACAATCATTTACAAACAGCGTGGTGTGGATTTGCTCATGCGTTTTGCCAACGCACTCTTAGAAGATGGCGTTGCAAAGCTCGAAATGGAACCCAAAGAAGAAGGCAAGAAAGTAGCTATACTGCTTGCACCCAAAGGAAAAAAATAATAGAAATACAGATATGCCAAAAATGAAAACCAATTCCAGTGCAAAAAAGAGGTTCAAGGTAACCGGCACAGGAAAAGTAAAACGCGCCAAGGCTTTCAAGAATCACATTCTTACCAAGAAGGCGACCAAGCGTAAGCGTGCACTCGGGAATGACGCCATCATTACCGATGCAGACATGAGCAATGTTAAATTCATGCTCCGCCTGGGTAAATAAAAAAGAAACCATGGCCGTAGCTCCCAAAGTATGTGTGAAAGCACATCGCTAAAGCCAATAAACTAAAATAATATGCCAAGATCCGTCAACAACGTAGCGAGCAGGGCTCGCAGAAAGAAAATCCTGAAGCACGCCAAAGGTTACTTTGGACGTCGCTCCAATGTTTGGACCGTAGCCAAGAACGCCGTAGAAAAGGGCTGGAGCTACGCTTACCGCGACCGTAAGGTTAAGAAGCGTGAGTTCCGTTCTTTGTGGATTGTTCGTATCAACGCCGCATGCCGCGAAAATGGTATCAGCTACAGCCAGTTCATGGGCAAATTGAACAACAGCAAGCTCGAAATTAACCGCAAGGTGCTTGCCGATATCGCCATGAACGATCCCGCCGCTTTCAAAGCCATCTTTGATAGTGTAATGAAGGGATAATTCCAACAAGTACAAATTTTAGGACAAAGACCGCAATTGGCGGTCTTTGTTGGTTTACAGCGGTTTTGTTATTCTTAATGCACAACCCCTGTATTTTGTTGAACTTATTTTTGTGGCGTTAAATACTTGTAACAACTTATCTTTGCCAAAAGAGTTTAACACTACTTTGAAAATCACTTATGGCAACAATCACTTTCCAAAACCAGGGTACCGGCTTCATGGCAGCCCTGAAACAAAAGACCGACGCTTATTTCAAGACAAATAATACAACACCGTATGGTAATTCTGCTTTGGTAGGCAAATCCATCGTCATCTTATCCATGTTTGTATCATTGTATGTGACGCTGGTTTTCTTCACACCCCAGACTGCATGGCTTGCCCTGCTATTATGTTGTCTTTTCGGCGTGAGCATGGCGCTAATTGGCTTTAACATCATGCATGATGGCAGCCACGACAGCTATTCCAGCAATCCCAAAGTAAATACCATCATGGCATACTCCCTGAATTTTTTAGGTGGTGATGCGTATTTCTGGAAACAGAAGCATGTGGTAAATCACCATACATATACCAACGTAGAAGGTATGGACGATGACCTCGATGCCGGTATGTTTTTCCGTTTTCACCATGGGCAGAAAAAACTTGGAATTCATAAATTTCAACACATCTATTGGTTCTTTCTTTATGGTGGATTATACTTTATGTGGATCACAAGCAAAGACACCAAAAAGTTTTTTAACCAGAGAATCTCCGAAAATAGCCCCAAGTTTAAATTCACCACCGGTCAAAAAGTACTTTTTTGGGCCAGCAAACTGGTGCATCTTTTTCTCTTTATAGGTTTGCCCTTCTATTACATAGCCAACCATACCAGCTATTCATACCCACAAATTTTCTTCGGTTACTTCATTGCATGTTTTCTATTGGGATGGATTCTTTCTGTAGTGTTTCAAATGGCTCATGTAGTAGATCATACTGAGTTTGTGTCACCAACCTATACCAATGACAAAGAAGTGATAGAAAACGAATGGGCAATTCACCAGTTGAAAACCACCTCGGATTTTGCTACCAAAAGTGTATTTCTTACCTGGGCACTGGGCGGCTTGAATTTTCAGGTGGAACACCATTTGTTCCCCAGAATCAGCCACGTTCACTATCCTGCTATCAACAAGATTGTGAAAGAAACCTGTGTTGAATACGGCATTCCTTTTCTGGAGCACAAAACCTTTTTGGATGCGATTAAATCGCACGTAAAACACCTTAAGTTTATGGGTTCAACGCCTGTGCTGGAGCCGCAACTGGCGTAAAAAATACATTTCAATCGAAAGAAAAACACGGGCGTTAGCCCGGGCTTTTGATGGCGTAACCACCTCCTTTCGGTTCACGAGTGAATGTAATGAGCGAGTAATCCGCGCGCCCAAGCTTGCTTGCAGGCGAAAGCAGGGCATGAAAAAACACGGGCGTTAGCCCGGGCTTTTTTTATGGTTATAATTAAATTACAGATGTATACACTCATCATACGCCTGAGCCACGGCTTCCATTACCGCTTCGCTCATGGTAGGGTGGGGGTGCACGCTCTTGATGATCTCGTGGCCTGTGGTTTCCAGGTTTCTGGCAACTACCGCTTCAATAATCATATCGGTAACGCCTTCGCCTACCATGTGGCAGCCCAGCCATTCGCCGTACTTCTTGTCAAAAATCACCTTTACAAATCCTTCTTTATGTCCGCCTGCACTGGCTTTACCGCTGGCACTGAATGGGAATTTACCCACGCGGATATCATAACCTTTTTCCTTTGCCTGGGCCTCTGTTAGACCCACGCTGGCCACTTCAGGGTGTGTGTAGGTACAGCCGGGAATATTGCCGTAATTGAGCGGTTCGGTATGAACGCCACACATGTGCTCAATGCAAATAATGCCTTCAGCACTGGCCACGTGGGCCAGGGCCGGTCCGGGAACGATATCGCCGATGGCGTAAACACCGGGCACGCTGGTTTGGTAGTATTCATCTACCATGACTTTGCCTTTGTCGGTTTTAACACCCATTTCTTCCAGTCCCAGGGTTTCCAGGTTGGTTTGAACACCGGCTGCGCTCAATACGTTATCTACCTCGAAAGTTTGTTCGCCGGTTTTGGTTTTTACGGTTACCACACAGCGTTCGCCTTTGATATCTACCTTCTCTACACTGCTTTCGGTAAGTATTTCAATACCACGCTTTTTGTAGGTCATTGACATGGTTTTGCTCACCTCTTCATCTTCAATGGGAAGAATGCGGGGCATAAATTCCACGATTGTAACCTTGGTTCCAATGGTGTGGTAGAAATATGCAAACTCCATACCGATAGCGCCACTGCCTATAATCAGCAGTTCTTTGGGCTGTTTGGGCATAACCATGGCTTCGCGGTATCCAATTACGCGGGTTCCGTCAATTTTAATATTGGGAAGTTCGCGGCTGCGTGCCCCGGTAGCCAAAATAATATTGGCAGCTTCAACGGTTTCAGTTTTGCCATCGGCAGTCACTGAAATCTTACCTTTTCCGGCCAATTTGCCTGCACCTTTGATTACGGTGATTTTGTTTTTCTTCATCAGAAACTCCACACCCTTGCTCATGTTGCCGGCTACACCGCGGCTGCGCTGTACCATGCCATCAAAATCAGCCTGGTGTGAGCCAACGGTAATTCCGTAATCTTTGGCGTGGTTGATATAATCAAATACCTGAGCGCTTTTCAGCAGCGCCTTGGTGGGAATACAACCCCAGTTGAGGCACACACCGCCCAGTTCAGATTTTTCAATAATGGCAACACTCTTGCCAAGCTGTGAGGCGCGGATGGCTGCTACATAACCGCCGGGTCCGCTGCCGATAACTGCAATGTCGAATTTCATTTGAATGGAATATTACCGCAAAAATACGGGAAATTGTTTTTTACACCCTCTCTTATCCCCAACAACCTTTTCACCTGATCGAAAAAAGAAACCCGGCAGGCCGGGGAACCCTCCAATACCCCTGAATTATAAGCCGGGCATCTGTTAGAGAAAGATAAACCCAAAGACTGTAAGGCATTTTTAACGCCCATTTCAGCCGTAAGATATAAAATGTATGTAAAAATAGTAGAAAAATATGTAAAAAACAAATTACCATAGCAAAATGAAAGAAAAAATTTCAGAAATAACGTTAGCGAAGCAAAAGTTGAAGATTCCGGCAGAAAATAAACTCATTCTCTGCCTGGATGGAGGAGGAATGCGTGGCATTCTGAGTATTCAGTTGTTAAAATCGCTGGAAAAAATTACAGGGATGCCGGCTTACAGCCTTTTTGATATGGTAGCAGGCACTTCCACGGGAGCCATTATTGCTTCTCTTCTGGCTACCGGCCATACAGCCGAGCAGGCTGAATATTGTTATGACAGTATAGTGGAAGAGGTATTTAGCCCGTTGTTCATGGGGAATCGATTTTTTAATCCGCCACGGTTTACCAAAAAATCTTTCAGGCGCTTTGCTGCTGAAGTATTCAGGGATATGTCATTGAAGGACGCCGCTGCCCTATACAAAACAGACCTCCTTATCACCGCTAAGGATATGGCCGCCGGCGAGGAAACTTTTTTCACCGCCTTTCAACTGGAAGATAACAAGTTTAGCGGCACCTATGCGGATGTTTTGCTGCATTCTGCGCTGGAAACATCGATGTCTGCACCCACTTACTTTGCCCCACTGGAACATTTTGTAGACGGAGGAACCACCACCTATAATAATCCCTCCAGTGCTGCCATTATTGAAGCCCTGAATTACAGTGGCAATCCATCTTATCAGTATGGTAAGGTTACCGTAATTAGCCTGGGTACAGGTATATCGCCTCAGTTTGTTAATCTTGCGCAAATAAAGAATCCAAAAGGCCCTGATATTGCATTCTGGCTCAACTGGCTGATGACCGAAATGGGTCAGGATGCATCCGACATGCAGACCGATTTGCTACGCTCGCCCCAATTCCGAAATTTGATAGATTACCGCCGTTTTCAGATTTCTTTTGATACTACGGCACTTAAAAAATTGCCCGACTGTGTTTTTCCTGAACCCCTGCTTGGCCACCAGTCATTGCATGAGGTTACAGACAAAATGCTGTATGATATGGATATGGCAGACATTAAATATTATTCCCTCGTAAAGGCCATAGGTAAACAAATGGGGCAATACATAGAGGTAGAAAATAGCTTTGCCGCAGACATGGTGCTGAAAAACAAAGTACGCGATGAACTCGTAACTGCCCGTGGAGATGTGGCTACCATTCTAAGTCAAATGAGCAGTCACCAGTGGCTGCAAAACCAGCCGCTTGATTAAGCCCCCAGGGCTTTGTTGGCAGCGCGCTTTCGGTCGTTTTCGTCCAGTAAAATTTTGCGCAGGCGGATGCACTGTGGGGTTACCTCCACAAACTCATCTTCCTGAATATATTCCATGGCTTCTTCCAGCGTAAACTCTATGGGTGGAGCCAGCACGGCGTTGTCGTCTTTGCCCGCCGCGCGGAAGTTGGTCATCTGCTTGGCTGTACAAATATTCAATACCAAATCACCGGGTTTGATGTGCTCACCGATAATCTGACCTGTGTAGACTTCTACGTTGGTATGGATGAAGTAACTGCCCCTGTCCTTGAGTTTATCCATACTATAGCCGGTAGAAGTGCCTTTTTCCTTGCTGATGAGAACACCGGAAATGCGTCCGGGCATATTGCCTTTGAAAGGTTCATATCCTTTGAGTCTGTGGCTCATAATAGCTTCACCCTGGGTAGCGGTTAGCATGTTGCTGCGCAGTCCCATTAATCCACGGCTGGGAATTTCAAATTCTATTCTCACCATATCGCCTTTGGGCAGCATGCTCAGCATTTCACCCTTTTTCTGGCTCACCAGTTCGATTACCTTTCCGCTGGATACCTCGGGTACATCCACGGTAAGCACTTCTATGGGTTCGCACGGCACACCGTCAATTTCCTTGATGATTACGCGGGGCTGTCCCACCTGCAATTCATAGCCCTCGCGCCGCATGGTTTCTACCAATATACCAATATGCAACACCCCACGTCCGTATACGATAAACTGATCGGCGCTGCCGGTTTCTTCCACGCGCATGGCTAGGTTTTTCTCGGTTTCTTTCATCAAACGGTCGCGCAGGTGGCGGCTGGTAACAAACTTGCCTTCCTTGCCAAAAAACGGACTGTTGTTGATGGAGAACAGCATGCTCATGGTGGGCTCATCAATGGAAATGGGCGGCATGCCTTCGGGATTTTCAAAATCGGCAATGGTATCGCCGATTTCAAAGTTTTCTATGCCCGTAACTGCGCAAATATCGCCTGCAATCACTTCCTGGGTTTTGGCTTTGCCCAAACCATCAAACAAATACAGTTCTTTTACCCTGGATTTCTGCAAAGAACCATCCCTTTTTACGAGGGTAACGGCCATGTTTTCTTTTAAAGTGCCTCTGTTTAAACGTCCAACTGCAATGCGACCTGTGTAGTTGCTATAGTCGAGGCTGGTGATTTGCAGCTGGGTAGAACCTTCTGTTACCACCGGCTCAGGAACTATCTTCAGGATGGTATCCATGAGGTAGTTGAGATCCTGGGTCGGGTTTTTCCAGTCAGGGCCAAACCAGCCTTGTTTTCCACTGCCATAAACGGTTGTGAAATCAAGCTGTTCCTCGGTGGCGCCGAGATTGAAAAACAAGTCAAAAATATGGTCGTGGGTCTGGTCGGGATCGCAGTTGGGCTTATCTACCTTGTTGATAACCACAATGGCCTTTTTGCCCAGGCTCAGCGCCTTTTGCAGCACAAAGCGGGTTTGGGGCATGGGGCCTTCAAAAGCGTCTACCAGCAGCAATACGCCATCGGCCATGTTGAGCACACGCTCTACCTCTCCGCCAAAATCGGCGTGGCCGGGTGTATCGATAATATTGATTTTGGTGCCCTTCCAGTTTACACTCACGTTTTTGGCCAAAATGGTGATGCCACGCTCACGCTCCAGGTCATTGTTGTCGAGGATGAGTTCACCCACCTCCTGATTGTCGCGAAACAAACTAGCCTGATAAAGCATTTTGTCTACGAGTGTGGTTTTTCCGTGGTCTACGTGGGCGATGATGGCGATGTTACGAATGGGCATGCTGATAAAAAAGTGCGCGAAATTACCGCTTATTTACCGCATTTCGGGCATACCTGTACATCATTTCACGATTAATTCTTTGTTGCAGGCCTTAAAAGTTTTATTATTTTCCGCAAAAGCGTAGAAAATAAACTATTAAAAATCGCAAATGTGAATTTGTAGATTGTTGAAAATCGCAAAACGCTCTGGTTTATATGTCTTCTGATAGTAGGCATTCACGCAAATCGCAATCACATTTTCCTGCACATTCAATTTGCCGTAAACTGCTACATTCTGATTAGTTTTTGTTTGCGGTATGAAGAAAACCGCTTTAACCATTTGTGTTTTGCTGACCGCTGCATTCTCCATTGCACAGCAACTTTTGCCTGTTTTTGACAATTTCCGGCCGCTTAAAAATACCGTATCTGTTAACCAGCGAAATGTTTGGGACGATTTTGCGGATGAATTTCCCCTGCAAAACCGCATCGTTATCCCCGGATTTACCTGGCACTGGGCCGGATATGCATTCGATACCATCTTTATTGGTCAGGGGCGTATCATGGCCGAGAAAAATGGCATTCTCATCAATATCGGGATGTTTGAAGACCTTTGCGATCGGGGCATTGGGACGGATACCTCGCAATCTCCCATTGCCTATAAAATCTGTCGCCGTCTCGGAAAGCGCATTCTGAAAGTAGAATGGAAAAATGCCGGTTACTTTGAAGACTGGAGTTACCGTGGCTACTGCGACCGACATCTGCATTTTCAGCTATGGCTGTATGAGAAAGACAGCAGGGTAGAACTGCATTGTCCGAGTGAAATATGGTACCGGAATGCCGCCACCGCCTTGCGACAGGCAGAAGCGCGTTTGCTCTTGCCCGAAGGTCAAAAGATATTTGCCATGTCTGCCAAATGAATTTCACACTACATTTGCATAAAATATGAAAGCCACCATTTTCTCTGCCCTACTGATGTTTTTGGGCATTCAACTGCAGGCACAGCCCAGCACCTTCAGCCACGATAATGTTGCGTACGCCGACCGTGCTGCAGGACGCACCATAGCACCGGATTCATTGTGGGATGACCCCACCGCTGAATGGGATTCTGCTACAGTAACTTTCCGCCTGAATTTTTCTTTTATGGCGGACGGATACAACCTGGATACCTTTTTATTGGGTGACGGTTACATTACCAGTGTAGACGAAAGCTTTGGTGTTGGCAACTTCAGTGACCTGGTGGATAAAGGGCTGGGTGGACGAGCAGGTCCCAAATCAAAAATCACCATTCACCGCATTGGCACTGCCCCCAACCGCGTGGTGATTATTCAGTGGGCAAACCACGGCTTTTTCGGCGATTTTGACCTGCGCGGACAATGTAAAGACTCAGGCCACATGCAGCTTTGGATCTATGAAACCGGCAGTAAAATTGAAATGCGTTTCGGTGAATCTTACTTCATGGATTTTGCCTCTACCATGGCCGATTATACCTTCATGGGATTTTATGTAACCGATGGTATTTCCTCCAGCGGCATTTCCCTGGAGGGCAATCCCGGTAATCCCACCATCGCTTCAGATTTAGCCAACTCAACAGGATTAACCGGCTACCCGGCAAGCGGAAAGCGCTACACCATTATTTTTGGAAGCGGTGTGGGTACAAAAACCATTGCCAGCGCAGGAAACAAACCCTGGTACGCTGCAGGCAATTTGTATTTCAGAGGGGAAACTGCTGTCAGCTATACGCTCACCGATGCCGCCGGACGACAGGTGAAAGCAGGAACTGCACGCAACGGGGAGTCTGTTGCGCAGGGCCTAAAACCCGGTATCTATGCGCTGCAGGTGGTAGGCAAATCAGGCCGCACTGCCCAAAAAATTGTAGTGGAATAATCTGCGGCACACCCGCAATTGTTGCCCATAGCCGTATTTTTGCGGTTCCATGTCCTTCGAAACCGAAATTGCCCGTCGCAAGACCTTTGCTATCATCAGCCACCCCGATGCGGGAAAGACCACCCTTACAGAGAAGTTTCTGCTGTTTGGCGGACAAATACAGACCGCAGGTGCCGTAAAAAGCAACAAAATCAAGAAAACCGCAGCCTCCGACTTTATGGAGATTGAAAAACAGCGCGGTATTTCGGTGGCTACTTCGGTAATGTCGTTTGAATACAAGGGCAAGCTGGTGAACATTCTGGATACCCCCGGCCACAAGGATTTTGCGGAAGATACCTACCGCACGCTCACCGCTGTGGATAGCGTAATTTTGGTGGTAGACTGCGTGAAAGGCGTGGAGGAACAGACCGAACGGCTCATGGAAGTGTGCCGCATGCGCAAAACGCCCGTAATTGTGTTTGTGAATAAGCTTGACCGCGATGGCAAGGATCCATTTGATTTGCTGGACGAACTGGAAAGCAAACTCAATATTCATGTGCATCCTATGTCGTGGCCCATCAATATGGGCAGGGATTTCAAGGGCGTTTACCTGCTGGAATCCGGGAGTTTGAACCTTTTTGAAAGCAACAAATCCAAGGTAAGCGATGATTATGTGCGGCTCACCGATTTGCAGGACAAGCAGCTGGATGCAAAAGTGGGAGAGAAGGATGCCGAAAAGCTGCGCGAAGATGCCGAACTGATTGAGGGGGTGTATGGCAAGCTTGACAGAAACAACTATTTGCAGGCCGATGTGGCACCTGTGTTTTTTGGCAGTGCGCTAAATAACTTCGGTATT
>Ga0194123_10000359_pt1 | contig 87472 bp, 81 predicted proteins | sample TA2MahsurfametaG_5_FD_155479 | JGI IMG/M metagenome (GOLD analysis project Ga0194123, IMG submission 155479) | Freshwater microbial communities from Lake Tanganyika, Tanzania - TA2015023 Mahale A surface | ecosystem: Environmental > Aquatic > Freshwater > Lake | place: Tanzania: Lake Tanganyika... | reverse complement strand
CCGTCGGGCGACATCGCCAACACTTCGCTCGCGGTCGTCGTCGCCGGCACGACATGCACCGTGGCGAACTCTGCAAGACAGTTGAGAATCGTCGTCTTGATGCCGAAATCGAACGCCACGACTTTCAACCTGCCCGAGCCATGGACATAACCCTTGGTCGTCGTCACCTGGGCGATCAGGTTTCTGCCGGCCGTGCCTTTTTCGCTTTGTGCCGCCTTGCGCAGTTCGGATTCACTCGCCGTGCCGAACGCCCCTGGCATCGCCCCCGCATCGCGCAAGACCCTGGTCAGTTTTCTCGTGTCGATGCCGGCGATGCCTGAAACGTCGAGCCGCTTGAGAAACGAGTCGAGCGAATCGTCGCTGCGCCAATTGCTTCGCCTTCGTGCCAACTCGCGCACGATGACGCCGCGGGCGAAAATTTTGTGCGATTCGCTGTCTTTGGCGGTGGTGCCGTAGTTGCCGATATGCGGGGTCGTGAACGTGATGATCTGCCCGGCGTAAGACGGGTCGGTCAGGATCTCTTGATATCCCGAAAGACCCGTGTGAAACACGACCTCGCCGCGGGCGATGATCGGCTCGGCCAACTCGGACGAACCGGCGCCGATCGCTTCGCCCTCGAAAACCGTGCCGTCTTGCAAAACCAAAAGGGCGGGACGAATCTTGCGGCTCATCTTTGCGCCTGCCCGTCGACGACGGTTGTCGCGCCGTTGAAAATTGTGTGGCGCACTCGACCCTTGAGACTGCGACCGATGTACGGCGTGTTGATGCTCTTGCTGGCCATTCGTTCAGGGTCGACTTTCCATTTGATTTCAGGATCAAAAACGCAGATGTTGGCCACGGCACCCGCGACCAGGTCGAGCCCATGCCGATCGTCGACGCGGGCGATCTTGGCGGGGTTCCAGCTCATCAACGCGACCACATCGCGAACCTCGCAGGCGCCTTCGGCGAGCACGACGCCAAGCGCCGTCTCGAGTCCCAGCATTCCTGGTGGGGCCATGTCGAGCGACATCTCTTTGTCGCGACGCGGATGCGGCGCGTGATCGGTGGCGATCGCGTCGATGGTGCCGTCGATCAAACCCGCCTTGAGCGCGGCGATGTCGTGCATCGAACGCAACGGCGGATTGACCTTGAACACGGGGTCGTACGAGGTGAGCAACTCCTCGGTCAACGACAGATGATGCGGCGTCACCTCGGCGGTGATCGGCAGACCGTCGCGCTTGGCCGCCCTGACCAACTCGACGCTTCGCTTCGTCGAGAGATGCAAGAAGTGCATCGTCGCACCCGTGATGCGCACGAGTTCGATGTCGCGAAAGACCATCAACTCTTCGGCGATCGCCGGCCACCCCGGCAGACCCAAGTTGGTGCAGCACTGACACTCGTTCATCACGGCACCTTTGGTGAGTTCGGCGACCTCGCAATGTTGGGCCAGGGTGACGCCCAAGCCCCTGGCATATTCAAGCGCCCGTCGCATCAAGGAGGCGTCTTGCACGCCGCTGCCGTCGTCGGTGAACAATGAAACCCCCGCCGCCGCAAGTTCGGCCATCGGCGCCAACGACTCTCCCTGGCGACCGAGCGTGATGCAACCGCTCGGCACAACTTCGACAAGAGCGGCGCGCTTGCCCTGTTCGCGGACAAAATCGATGACGGCGACCGAATCTTGTGGAGGGTCGGTGTTGGGCATCGCCACCAGCGCGGTGTAACCGCCCAGCGCGCCGGCGCGACTTCCCGTCTCGATCGTTTCTGCCTCTTCTTTGCCCGGTTCACGAAGGTGGGCGTGCAGGTCGACAAAGCCGCTGGAAACAACGCAGCCACTCGCGTCGAGATAGACCTCGCCCTTCAAGTTCTTGCCGATTTGCTCGACGAGACCGTTCTCGATTTTCAAGTCGAGCGCTTGCTCGGATGAACGATTGACGATCGTTCCGCCTTTTATGACGATCGACTTTGTCATGCCTGACCCGCCAAGTTCGAGCCGCTGCCCAAAAGATCGAACAAGACCGCCATGCGCACCGCCACACCGTTGGCAACCTGGCGATGAATCAGCGAATTCTTGACATCCGACGGATCAATCTGCATCTCAACCCCGCGGTTCATCGGCCCCGGGTGCATCACGATCGCCTGAGCCTGCAGGTTCATCACGCGCTTTTGGGTCAGACCATATTGCTCGCTGTATTCGCGCAAGGTCGGCACGTGTCCCTGCGCCATTCGTTCGCTCTGCAAGCGCAGCATGTAGAGCACGTCGGTCTGCGGCAGAACATCGTCGAGATTGTGCGAGACGGAGACTGGCCAATGCGAGACATCTGGTGGCAAAAGCGTGGGCGGGGCGACGAGCGTCACCGCGGCGCCGAGCATCGAAAACGCCTGGATGTTGCTGCGCGCGACCCGAGAGTGTTTTATATCACCGACGATCACCATGTGCATACCCGAAAAACTTTTCGCGTGGGTCGCCTCGCGAATCGTGTAGCAGTCGACCAGCGCCTGCGTGGGATGCTGATGCGCACCGTCGCCCGCGTTGATGATCGAGGCTTTGGTCCACTCGCTGATTTGCCACGGTATGCCCACTGATTTGTGGCGCACGACGAAGGCGTCGACACCCATGTCGGTGATCGTGGCGACGGTGTCGCGCAACGATTCTCCTTTGTTGACGCTCGACGTCGAGACGTTGAAGGTCATGGTGTCGGCCGAGAGTCGCTTGGCGGCGGTCTCGAAACTCAGCCGTGTGCGGGTCGAGTCTTCGAAGAACAAACTTGCCACCGTCCTGCCGCGCAAAGCCGGCACTTTCGGCACGGGTCGCTGGTTGATCTCAACCATGTGATCGGTCAGGTTCAGCAACGCGTTGAGGCCGTCGAGTCCCAACTCGTCGATCGCCAACAAATGTTTCATCGACTCGCCTGCGAACCCGGGGTTACCGTCACTCCGTCGCTGGTTGCCGCGACCTCGTCGCCGATGTGGGTGGGCAAATTTTTGCCGACAAAGTCGGGGCGAATCGGCAACTCGCGGTGGCCCCGATCGACCAGCACGGCAAGTTGAACCGCACGGGGCCGACCATAGTTGTTCAGACCCTCCATCGCCGCCCTGACGGTGCGACCGGTGAACAAGACGTCGTCGACCAAAACGACCGTGGCGCCCGAGAGGTCGAACGGAATATCGCTGATCGCCCCCAACGAAACGGGTCGAATGCCGATGTCGTCCCGATGCAGGCTGACATCGAGCGCACCCACGGGTACTGTTACCGACTTTTCGATGTCGTTGATTTGCGCTGCGATCTCTTTGGCGATCCAGGTGCCGCCTCGCTGCAAGCCGACGATCGCCAAACCTTCGACACCGTGGTTGCGTTCGATGATCTCATGGGCGATTCGAACGATCGCGCGCTTGACATCTGCCCTGGTCATCGCTTCATGCGACGACGCGCCAACAACCGACTTTGCCACTCACGCTCCTTCGTTCGAGCCTCACAGGACTCATTTGACGAAATATTGTTTTTGGTTCCCCGTCAATATAGCACCCTCGATGCGGCGGGGAGCCGAATCACAGCCGTTGGTAAACGACCCACCACGAATTGGCATAGGTGATCTGATAACGATCCACGAACTTCGCCCAGATGACCGCCGATTTGTCGTCCAACGACTTGGGCAGAACCACAAATTCGATCTCGTCGACAAACGGAAGAACATCGCCTACGGCAAACGCGTCGACGCCGTAAAGGGCGCGCTCAAATGGCACGGGGAAGGCGTAGATTCGCTCGCGACGGGCAATCTGCGCGGTCAAGGGGTGAAACGCGCTGACCACCGCCGAATCGGGCACCTTGTCTAACGCCTCGAACGCGGCGACGACGAACTCGGTCTTCGACCCGTTGTATTCGATGCTGGTTCGCGCGCCGGGCAGGGGCGCCCAAAAGAACGCCGAGAAGATCGACGTGACTATGCAAACCGCGACGAGCCAGACGCGAAACTTCTCCGCCAAACGTCCCACCGCATGAATCGTGCCGAACACGAGAATCGGCACGATGACGAACGAATAGTGGTATTCGATATGAAACTGATAATAAAAAGTGCTGATCAAGTTCGAAGCGACGACGAACAGGGCGATCGCCGCGACCTCGGGCGCGGCGAGAAATATGAACCCCACGGGCAACGCCATCTGCAGCAGGTAATACGGCCGTGATTCACTGCCCAGATGTGCGAGAACTTGCATCGGATCGCTGAAGATCGTCTTGACCAGACCGCCGAATCCGCCGAACGGTATTCGCCATGAGTTTCTGAAGCCGACGCCGTTGATGCCCTGTTGAATGCCGAAGATCGCCAACAGCATGTACCACAGCGCGGCGGCGCTGGTGACCAGACCGATCTTGAGATTTCTGCGCCAAGCGATCCAGAGTCCGAGCGGCACGATGACGAGTGCGACGTCTTCTTTGACGCTCAGGCTCAAAATCGCCGCGATCGTGAACAATCTCCAACGCGACTCCATCGCTGCATAAAGCGCCAAGGCGACGAACAGGCCCAGAAACGCGTCGGGATGAAAATTCTCCAGGCCGATCCAGATGGTTGCTGGGTGCAGCAGGTAGACCACCGCAAAGATCGTCGCGTAAACCTCGCTGGCGAGGCGTTTTCGTGCGTACAAAAAAATCGGTATCGCACCCGCGGCGATAGCGACGGCTTGAGTCACGAACAGAAATGAGGACGAACCGACGACCCAATAGAACGGCACCAAAAAAAGCAGGATGAAACTCGTGTGGTCGCCGAACAGGTTTCGACCCATCAGCGTGACGAATGGCGAATTGAATCGCGACAGAAGCCAAATCCCCTGGTCGTATAGCCCGAAATCGTATGCCGAGGTGTTCAGCCCACGATGCAGTTCGATGCTCATCGCCGAAAGATAGAGGGCGAGCAGAAAAACTGCCGCGCCGGTCGCGGTCTGCCAAACCGTGATCTGCGAAGCCCGCAATTTCAGGTTTCTAACGATTTGTCGCCTCACCGAATGCCTCTCGACGGTCGCGGTTCGGTCAGTTTAACCCCGCACTTTTTTGGCGATCGCCGAAAGCACCCCGTTCACATATTTGCCCGATTCTTCGGTGGAAAATCGCTTCGCCAATTCGACCGCCTCGTTGATGACCACGGCAGTCGGCACTTCGGGTCGGGCCACGAGTTCATGAATCGCCAGACGCAAAACGTTGCGATCGATCGCCGGCATGCGGTTGAGCGTCCATGAATGGGAGTGCTCGGTGATCAACTCGTCGGCTTGAGCGCGCCCCGCCTCGACCCCTTTCGCCAAATCGACGACGGCATCTTGCACCGCCAAGACTTGGGCGTCGAGCACCGCCAAAACGGAAATGTCGCGCGATTCGGCCTCATACAAGAAATTGAGCACCCGCTCGCGAACGGTGCTTCGCTCGTCTTCCCCGACGCGTCGTGTGCGGGGCTTAGACATCAGACCCTCGTGATGTAGTCACCCGTTCGGGTATCGACTTTGACGCGATCACCGATGTTGACGAACAGCGGAACCTGAATGACCTTGCCGGTTTCTAGCGTCGCGGGTTTGCGCGCGCCCGAAACCCGGTCGCCTTGAATGCCCGGTTCGGTCACCGAGATGTTCAGTTCGACCGTGACGGGAATTTCGACGCTGACGACCTCGCCGTCGTATTGGGCGATCATCGCCTTCGCCCCTTCGACCAGATAGTCGGCCGCTTCGCCGAGTGTTCGCGGGGCGAGATTGATCTGCTCGTAGGTGTCGACATCCATGAAAACAAAATCGTCGCCCTCTTTGTAGAGAAACTGCATGTCGGCTCGCTCGAGAATCGCCTGCTCGACGCGCACACCCGCGTTGAACGTGCGCTCGAGGATGTTGCCGGTGCGCAGGTTACGAAGTTTCGTGCGCACGAACGCACCGCCCTTGCCCGGCTTGACATGTTGAAAGTCGACGACGGTGAAAAGCCCGTTGTCGATTTCGAGGGTGATGCCGTTTTTCAGGTCGTTGGTTGTAATTGCAGGCACTTGCGATCCTTTTTGCTTGAAGTAAGTATTCGGCAACCGTCTTGCGTCACGACGACAAGGTCTTCTATCCGCACGCCACCGAGCCCTTCACGATAGACCCCGGGCTCGACGGTCACCACCTCGCCCACCTCGAGCGGTTCGACGAAACCAGACCGCACCCACGGCATCTCGTGAATCTGCAGGCCGACGCCGTGGCCGGTGCTGTGTGTGAACTCGTCGCCGAAGCCGGCGTCGACGATGAAATCGCGGCAGGTCTTGTCGAGATCTTCGGCCAAGACACCCGCGCGCACATGGGCGAGCCCGAGCAACTGCGACCGGCTTACGACTTCGTGCATCTCGCTCAAGACCGGCTCGACGTCACCGATCAGATATGTGCGGGTCATGTCTGAGTGATAACCGTCGACCAGACCACCGACATCGATCACCACGCTGTCGCCCGCCACGATTTGGCGGCGCACGGGTCGATGATGCGGACGAGCCGCATTCGGGCCACTGGCGACGATCGTGTCGTAACTGGTGAACTCCGCCCCGTGTTTTCGCATGCGATAATCGAGTTCGTCGCGAACATCGCACTCGGTGACCCCCGACGAGAGCATCGGTACGACTTCTTCGAGCGCTTTGTCGGTGGCGGCAGCGGCCAAGTGCATGCGCTGAATTTCGGGCTCGGTTTTTCGGCGGCGCAACTTCGGCACGACGGGGGCGACTTTGACGAGTTCAACCGAAAGGTTCTCGCGCCACGACTCGTATTGACCGAGGGTCATCTCGTTGGCATCAAAGCCCAGATTGTCGAGGCCGCGCGTGGCTTTGACAATCGCGTCACGAATCGCCGCCGCACTGCGTTCTTCGACGATCTCGCACTTGGCGCCAGACTGGGCGACCTGATCTCGGGCCTGATCTCCGTAACGACCATCGACGACCAACACCATGTCGTCGGGCCGCACCAAAAGCGTGCCTGCAGAGCCGGTGAAGCCGGTGAGCCAACGAATGTTGGTCAGGTCGGTGACGAGCAGCGAACGGCACTTGTCGGCCGTTTCGAGTTGACGGCGCACCGCTTCGTCTCGACCTGAAACGCGCAACACCGAAAGCGCAGTCGTAGACACGATCTATTTGCCTGTCGCAAGCAGTGTCGCCACGGCGTGCACAGCGAACAGATAAGAATTCGCGCCGAACCCGGCGATGGTTCCGGATGCCACGGGGGCGACGACGCTCTCATGTCGCCACGGTTCTCGGGTCGACGGATTCGACAGATGCACCTCGATCACCGGGCCCGCGAAACTGGCAAGTGCATCGTGCAAGCTCCAGGCGAAGTGGGTCAACGCGCCCGGATTGATGATTATCGCGTCGCAGGTCTCGCGGGCATCATGTATCGCCGCGACCAATTCGGCGGCGCTCTGGGCGCTCACCTTCTGGGTGGTCAGTCCGAGTTGCTTGGCCGTTTCATCGACCCGACGCATGTGGTCGGCCAACGAATCGGTGCCATAGATTTCGGGTTCACGCTGACCGAGCAAATTCAGGTTCGGCCCACTCAAAACCAGGATTTTGCGGGAATTTTTCTTGGCAACCATGACTTTCAGATTACTTCTCTTCGAGTTGCATCGCATCGAACGCCTGATGCAATTGCGCCTCAGAGACGTCTTTCACCGTTTCGATGCCGGAGCGACCGTCGAGCACGAATGTCAGACCCGAAACAGCTTTCTTGTCTCCGCGCATCAGGCGAATCAATTCGGCACGATCGACCTTGTTCTCGGGTTTCACCTTCAGCCCGTAGACCTCGCCGATCACTTTGTAGTGCTGGTCGACTCGCGCCTGGTCGATTCGACCCATCACACGGGCCAGATGGGCGGCAAAGACCATGCCTATCGCGACCGCCTCACCGTGCGCCAATGAAAAGTCGCTGGATCTTTCGAGCGCATGACCAAGGGTGTGACCGTAATTCAAAAGTGCTCTTCGCCCGCCTTCGCGCTCGTCGCTCGAAACAATCTCGGCCTTGATCTTCACGCACCGGGCGACACGCTCGGACATTTCAAGTTTCAGCAGATCGTCGCCCGAGAGAAAATGGTATTTTGCTACCTCGCCGAGACCGCAGCGCATTTCATTCGCGGGCAATGTCGACAATGCGTCGAGGTCGCAGATCACACCTCGCGGTTGCCAAAATGCGCCGATCAGGTTCTTGCCGGCGCCTGTGTTGACGCCGGTCTTGCCCCCGATCGCCGCATCGACCATGCCAACCAAAGAAGTGGCGACATGCACGACGGCGGTGCCGCGATGCCAACTCGCCGCGGCGTAACCCGCCACATCGGTGACCATACCGCCACCCAGACCGATGACGACGTCTTCGCGTGTCAACCCGAATTCGGCAAATTTCTGCGAAATGAATTCGATCGTCTGCAAACTCTTGTGTTGTTCGCCGTCGCCGATCAGGACAGTGAAGCAAGGAACGTCTGGCTTGATCGTGAAGTTGATGTTCTTTTGGGTGATGATCACCGCACGCTTTGCAGTTTTCGGCAGCACCGAGTTGATTTCTGAAACTGCACCATGGCCGATGAGCACGGGGTAAGACCTTTCGCCCAGGTCGACGACCACCCTGCTGATCGTCATTTTCGGGCCGACTTCGCGTCGTGATCGATTTTGCAGACGCGCAAGATCTCGGTTGCGACTTGATCGGCATCAAGCGACTCGGTGGCGATCTTTTGCGACGCGATTTCAGCGTAGAGACGCTCGCGGTCTGCACGCATCTTGGTCAGCGTGCCCGAGGGGTCGCCGTCGAGCAACGGCCGATGCTGGTCGACACCCGTTCTTTCGACGAGCGTCGGTGTCGGTGCGTCGAGCCAGACGATGTTTTTTGCGGTCGACGTCAACAACTCGCGATTTTCTTGGCTCAAGATCGCCCCACCGGCCACGGCCAGCACGATGTCGTTGCCTTCGCCGCAGACATCGCGCAAAACCTCAGACTCGAGGCGACGAAACTCGCCCTCGCCCAGGTCTGAAAAAATCTCGCGAACCTTCCGCCCAGTTTTTGCCTCGACTAATTCATCGGAGTCGACGAATTTTGTTTTCATGAAACCTGCGAGTTTTCGGCCAACGGTCGTCTTGCCCGAGCCCATCAGACCAATCAAGACGATCATCGCGCGCCCAGACATGCGGGGCCGAGATTCTGTGTGACCTGCGGAGACCGGCTCAAACGATTCTCTTGGCGAAACTCTGCGCGGAGTTCACGAAATCATCGACATTGTCGCCGCCGAAATTGCGCTGCGCTTCCTGGGCCAACACCAGGGCGACCATCGTTTCGGCGACCACGCCCATCGCCGGTACCGCCGTGACATCGGTGCGTTCTTTGAAACTGACGGTCTCTTCTTTGGTCACCGTGTCGACCGTTTTCAGCGAGGGTTTGTTCAGCGTCGCCAACGGTTTCATCGCCGCTCTGACGACGAGAATTTCGCCCGTCGACATGCCGCCCTCGGTGCCACCGGCCAAGGTCGTTTGGCGGACGTATTTCTTCTCGGTTTCGTTCCAGATGATTGCGTCGTGGGCGTTGCTGCCCCGACGCGACGCGACCTCGAAACCGTCGCCGATCTCGACACCCTTGACCGCCTGAATGCTCATGATCGCCTGCGCCAGAAGCCCGTCGAGTTTTCTGTCCCAGTGCACATAACTGCCCAGACCCACGGGCAAGCCGTAGGCCAACACCTCGACGATGCCGCCCAGACTGTCGCCTTCCTTGGCGGCCTGCTCGATCTCGTGGATCATTCGCGTCTCGGCGAGAGGGTCGAAACATCTGACCGGCGACTCGTCGACCCTGTCGAGATCGAGCAAAGTCGGTCTCACGGTGTTCTCGCTTCGAGCCGAGCCCAACTGCAAAACATGCGAGAGCACGGAAACGCCGATTTCTTTCAGCAGAAGTTTTGCCAACGCCCCGGCGGCAACGCGGGCGGCGGTCTCGCGCGCACTGGCGCGCTCGAGCACGTCGCGGGCGTCGTCGAAACCGTATTTCTGCATCCCCGTCAGATCGGCGTGACCTGGTCGCGGCTGGGTCAGAGGTTTTTTGGTCACGCCGGGCGCGGGAGACATCTCTTCGTGCCAGACATCGCTTCTGAACCATTCGCTGTTTTTGATCTCTATCGCCACGGGCGAGCCGAGGGTGCGACCATGGCGGACGCCACCGACCAAAACGATTTCGTCCTGCTCGAATTTTTGCCGCGGGCCGCGCCCGAAACCGAGACGTCGCCGCGCCAACTCGTCGCTGATATCGCCCGAAGTCACCTTGAGCCCTGCCGGCAAACCCTCGACGATCACGACGAGCGCCTGACCGTGGCTTTCACCCGCCGTCAAGTAACGAAGCATGACTTTCAGGCTACCTTTGCATCGCCGACAGCGCAGTTTGGCGCATCAAGTTGGTGTCACCCGCGACACCCAGCCACATCTTTTGTTGAAGCGCCGCCTGGTGCACCAACATCGCCAGACCGTCGACAATTTTTGCTCCGACATTTTGCGCCGCCGTCAACAACGGAGTCATCAACGGTCGGTACACCGCGTCGAAGACGATGTGATCTTGGTGCAAACAACTCGGGTCGATCGGTGACTCGGTCGCGCCACCGTCAATATTGTTCGGGTTGAAACCGACCGGGGTCGTATTGATCACGATCTGAGCCTGTTCAATGGCTGAATTGATCTCGCTTGGTTCGACGACTCGGCAACCGTTGTGCAATGTTTTCGCCAACTCGCTCGCCCGGGCGACCGTGCGATTTACGATCGCGACATCTTTCGCTTTGTTGTGAAGCAAAGCGTGGGCAACCGCCGCGGCGGTCGAACCCGCGCCGATGACCACGACACGGCACTTGGTCAAGTCTGCGCCCGATGCCTCGACGATCGCCGCGCAACAGCCGAGACCGTCCGTGTTGGAAGCGAGGATCGAGCCGTCAGGTCGAAAATGAACGGTGTTCGCCGCTTTGATGGTCGCCACTGTTTGATCGACGTGGCCGATCTCGCCGACGATTCGTGCGACCTCGGCCTTGTGCGGCATCGTCACCGAAAGACCGACGATGTCGAAACGCGGGAAAATTTCAAAAACTTCACGCAATCTCCCCGACTGAACAAGGAAAGGCAGGTACAACCAATCGGCGCGCATCGCCTTGAACACCGCGTTGTGTATCGCCGGCGAGAGACTCTGCGAAACAGGGTCGCCGATGATCGCCGCCAAAGACGTCATGGCAGAAAGCCCGCTTGCCGCGCCGCCTCGACGTTTTTCTCGTGGTCTTGCAGCGTCGCGGCGAATGTATGGCCTCCCTTGGCGTCGCTCAAGACGTAATAAATGTATGCGCACCTCGACGCCTGCTTGATCCCTTTGCAGATCGGGTCGCTCAGCGGCGGATTAGGCGCCGGGTTCAGCGCCGCTCGAATCGCCGCACGACCGGGGTTGGCGATCGGCGTGGGTGGCAGACCTTTATATAAATACGTGTTGTATCGCGTGTCGGCGGCCTTCAAATCGCTGAACGACGCACCCTCGGCGGAGTTGTAGTAGAGCGTCGCGTCGATTTGCAGCGGCATGCCGCGCTCGAGCCTGTTGTAGATGACCCTGGCGATCTTCGCCCGATCAACCTCGAGTTTGGCTTCGCGTTCGATCAACGATGCGATGATCAGAACCTCATATGGTGAGCGTCCGACTTTCGCCTTCGATTCTTCGATGCCCTCCTGACGACCGACACGCTCCATCAATCGCAACATGCGATCGACCAGGGATGCGGCGCCTTCGTCGCCGGACACTTGGTATGTGTCGGGAAACAACAGACCCTCGAGACGAAACGGCGCACCCTCGATTCGACCCGGGTCGGCAGGGCCGAACAGCGAGACGAAGTCTGGATTCTCGGCCGTGGCGAGAAAGTCCTGGGGCGAGATTCTGGGGATTTTCTCGCCGAGACGCGCAGCGATTTTCGCCACCGTGAAACCCTCAGGAAACGTGACCTTGGTGAAAGTCAAAGACGGACTGGTGTTCAAGACTTTCATGATGTTGCCGACATGGCTGCGCTGAGTCAGTTGGTAATAACCCGGCTGCAGATTGATGCCGCCCTTGCGCGCGACATACCAACGAAAGACGCGGGCGTTGACGATGAAACCTTCGCTCTGCAGACGCTCGCTCACCGCGACGAGAGAGTCGTTGGGGTTTACGGTGAAATTCGTGGTCGACTGCGCGCCTGCGCCAGCCAGATCGGGCGGGTTCAGTTGTCGCAGATACCAGATGCCCGACGCACCGACCGAGACGATCACGCTCATCACCACCGCCAACACGATCAAGACGATGCGCGAGTCGGGTCTCTTTTCGACCATGTCCTGTTCGAAGTCGCTGGAACCCCAGGCATCCGGGCCGTCCCACGGATCTTCTTGCCACTTGCCCTCGTCGGAAGTCATGGTTTCTTCCTGTCGGCGTGGTCGAGCCAACCCTGCAGCATCACCGCGGCGGCGATCTTGTCGACCACCCGACGGCGGGCCTGCGCCTTCATGTTGGCCATGATCATCGAGTCGTTCGCCGTCTTTGAAGTCAACCGTTCGTCGTGCGAATACACGGGCACCGAAAGCGAGTTCTTCATTTCGTCGATCTCATCCTGCGCGCTTTTCGCCGCCGGGCCGAGTTTTCCCGACATGCTGATCGGCATTCCGACCACCACGCACTCGACCTCGTATTCGTCGACCAGTTCTTGAATTTTTTTGTGGTCTTGCGCATGGTTCGAACCGCGAGCGATGACCGTGAGCGGCGAGGCGATGGTTCCGCTGCTGTCGCTCATCGCCACGCCGACCCGCTTCGAACCCAGGTCGATGCCGAGACTTCGCATCAGCCGTTCACGAAATATTTTTTGCGGCCTGCGCCGCCAATCGCAGCGCCTCGTCGAGCGCCGTCGCGTTCTTGCCACCCGCCGTGGCGATGTCGCCCTTTCCGCCGCCACCGCCTCCCACCAGTTTTGCCGCATCGCGAATCAAGTCGGCCGCGGAGGCTTTGATGTTCTTGCCGAGTGCGGCGACCAGGGCCACGCCGCCCGTTGGCGCGACCCCGCCCAACACGACGACCCTGATCGAGTTGTCGGCCCTGATCGCGGTCGCGAGTTCGCGCAAATCATTGGCCGACAAATCGTCTACGCGTTGAACCACGACGCCGTCGACGTTCTTCTTTATCAACTCGTTGGCGCGAGAGCGCGCGGCGGTGGTTCGGAGCGCCTTCAATTCGTCGTTCACGCTTTTGATTTCGTCTATCTTGCGCGAGGCCACTTCGACCAACGTCGCCGGCCCCGTATCAAGTAGGTCGCCAAGTTGACGCAGTGTCCGCGCCGACTCGAGCACATATTCCACGGCGTTTTGACCGGTGACGGCCTCGATTCGCCGCAGGTTCGAGCCGATCGAACCCTCGGCGACGATCTTGACCAGGCCGATGTCTCCAGTCGCAAAAACGTGCGTGCCACCGCATAGTTCGATCGAGTCGCCGGCCTCCAGCACCCGAACGACATCGCCGTATTTGTCGCCGAAAAAAGCGATCGCACCCGCCGAAGTCGCCTTGTCTTTTGTCGTCTCATAATTTTTGACAGTCGAGTTGCCAAGCACCTGCGAATTTGCGATCCTCTCGATTTGCTCGGTCTCGGTCGGCGTCAATGGCGCATAATGACTGAAGTCGAACCTGAGACGCTCGGGCGAAACCATCGAGCCCGCCTGCTTGACATGCTCGCCGAGAACTTTTCGCAACGCATAGTGCAACAAGTGGGTGGCGGTGTGGTTTTTGCGCGTCGCCCTGCGCTTTTCGGCATCGATCGAGGCTTCGACCTTGTCGCCCGCCTTCATGTCGCCACCGAGCACGCCCACATGTTTGCGGAGACCCGGCAGCGCGAACACCGTGTCGGTGACTTGGACTTCGCCCGTGGTCGAGCGAATCACGCCGTGGTCGCCGACCTGACCGCCGCTCTCGGCATAAAAAGGCGACTCGTCGAGAAACACCTCGACCTGCGAGTCGCCGAGATCGAGAATCGCCAGCACCTTGGCCTTGCAACTGTCTGATTCGTAGCCGACAAATTTGGTCTGACCATTTTGATCGAGCAACTCACGATATTGCGCCATGATCTCGTCTTGACCGGCGGCGTTTTTTCGTGACGCCTTGGCTCGGGCCCGCTGTTCGTTCATCTCGACTTCGAACCCGGCCGAATCGACGGCGACCCCGCGCTCGCTGGCGATCTCTTGGGTCAACTCGAGCGGAAACCCGTAGGTGTCGTGCAACAGAAACGCGCTCTTGCCGCTGAGTTGCGACGATTTTTTGGTGGTGCCGACATTCGAGAACTCGGCCTCCAGGATGTTGAGTCCGTTCTTCAGGGTCTGCCTGAAACTCTCTTCTTCTTTGGTCAGTACACCGAGAATGAAGTCTTTGTTTTTGACCAAAGACGGGTGGGCCTCGCGCATGATCTCGATCGCCGTCTCGACAAGTTGTGGCATGACGAGTTTGTCGGTGCCGAGCAGATAGGCGTGGCGAACCGCGCGTCTGAAGATGCGCCGCAAAACATATCCGCGACCCTCGTTGCTCGGGAACACGCCGTCGTTGACCAGCATCGTCGACGAGCGCGCATGCTCGGCCAGAACCCGCAACGAGAAACTCGACTTGTCGGCGTAATCACCGATCAGATATTTCTTCGAGGTCGCCGATTGCGCCTGTTCGATGATCGGCCACAGCACGTCCGTCTCCCAGATCGAATCTTTGCCCTGTTTGAGCGCCAGGATTCTCTCGAGACCCGCGCCGGTATCGATGGACGGTTTGGGTAACGGCGACCGAGAACCGTCTTTCTCCTGGTTGAACTGCATAAACACGAGGTTCCAGAACTCGAGAAAGCGATCGCCGTGCGGGTCGTTCAGAGGTCCGCCGTCGGGGCCGAACGCCGCGCCCCGGTCGATGTGAATCTCGGAGCATGGACCGCACGGCCCGGTCTCGCCCATCTGCCAAAAGTTGTCGGCGTCTCCGAGGCGCTGGATTCGATTCATCGGAACCCCGACCTGCTCGTGCCAAATTTGTTCGGCCTCGTCGTCGCTCTCGTGCACGGTGATCCACAATTTGTCGCCGTCGAAGCCGAAAACTTCGGTCACCAACTCCCAGCTCCAGGGAATGGCGTGTTCTTTGAAGTAGTCACCGAAACTGAAATTGCCGAGCATCTCGAAGAATACGCAGTGACGCTTGGTGCGACCGACATCGTCGAGGTCGTTGTGCTTTCCGCCGGCCCGTGCGCACTTTTGCACGCTCACCGCGCGCTTGTACGGGGCGACTTCGTCGCCGACGAAGTATGGCTTGAACGGCACCATGCCGGCCACCGTGAACAGGATCGTCGGATCATGCGGGATCAGGCTCGCCGATTCGACTTTGGCGTGGCCGCGCTGCTCGAAAAACCCCGTGAAGGCCCGACGCAGGTCGTTTGCACTGCGAATTTCAGCCGTCATACGAGATAATCCTACTATTCACCGCCGATGGCGAACGGTCAGGTTTAACTACTCGCGTGATCGCTTCGAGATTTCGCTCTCTTCTCCGTGAGTTGAGGGTTCGTAATAAACAGCTTTTCGTCGCGGCGAACCGTCAACTTCGTCGGGCAAATATTGTTGATCGACCCAACCTCGCGGATCATCGTGCGGATACGCGTAACCGACGCCGTGACCGAAATCTTTCGCGCCCTGGTAGTGGCCGTCGCGCAGATGCGCGGGCACCTCGGCGCTGACTCCGCGACGAATGTCCTCTCGGGCCGACCAGATACCGAGCGCGACCCGATTGCTCTTCGGCGCGTTGGCCAGATATACGACCGCTTGCGCCAGATTCAACTGCGCCTCGGGCAAACCGACATGCTCGAGCGCCGTCGCCGCGGCGACAGCCACGACCAACGCGTTCGAATCGGCGAGACCGATATCTTCGCTGGCCAAAATCACGAGACGTCGGGCGATGAACCTCGCGTCGTCTCCCGACTCGAGCATGCGCGCCAACCAGAACAGCCCGGCCTGCGGGTCTGATCCGCGAATGCTCTTGATGAATGCCGAAACGACGTCGTAGTGGTCGTCACGACCGTAACGCAGGGCGCTGACACCGAGCGCGGCGTCGACATGGCCCATGTTCAGGTGGCGATTGTTCTCGTGCGACAGCGCGCACGCCACCTCGAGAGCGGTCAATGCCTGACGGGCGTCTCCGGCGCACCGCTGAGCGAGCGCGTCGAGCGCGTCTGCGTCGGCGTCGACAGACTCGGCGGCGACGCCGCGATGCAAAAGTTTGAGCACATCGGCCGGCTGCAGCGGCTCGAGGCGAAACAGCGTCGAGCGACTGCGCAACGGCGCGTTCAGTTCGAAATACGGATTCTCGGTTGTGGCGCCGATCAAGGTGATGATCCCCGCCTCCACCGAGGGCAACAACGCATCTTGTTGCGAGGTCGAGAATCGATGGATCTCGTCGATGAACACGATCGTGCCCTTGCCAAGTTGCCCGAGACGCTCGGTGGCCAGTTCGATCGCCTCGCGCACATCTTTTACCCCCGCGCTGACGGCCGAGAGTCGTTCAAAGAATCTGTCCGTCGACAACGCCACCACCTCGGCGAGAGTCGTCTTGCCCGTGCCGGGCGGCCCCCAAAAAATCACCGAAGATATTCGGTCGCTCTCGATCAGCACCCGCAACGGCGAATGCTTCGCCACCAAATGTTGCTGACCGACGATCTCGTCCAACGAGCGCGGGCGCAGACGCGCCGCCAACGGGGCCTGCGACCTGAGCCGTTCAGCCGCGGCGGCGGTGAACAAATCGTCTTTCATTTTGCGGCCGGGGGCAGCAACCTGATTCCGAGTTCTTGAAGTTGAGCGGCGTTCACCGTCGTCGGAGCGTTGGTCATCGGATCAGAACCCGACTGCGTCTTTGGAAACGCGATCACTTCGCGAATGTTCTCCTCGCCGGCCAAAATCGCGACCAGGCGATCGATACCGAAGGCGAACCCGCCGTGCGGTGGCGCACCGTATTTGAACGGCTGCAGGAAAAATCCGAATCTCGTGTCGGCATCCGTGTCGGAGATTCCCAATTGCCTGAACACCCGACGCTGAAGATCTGGTTCATGGATTCGAATCGAGCCCGAGCCGAGTTCCCATCCGTTCAAGACGAGGTCGTAGGCCAGTGCGCGCACCGACAACGGGTCGGTCTCGAGGCGGTCGAGGTCTTCGGGGTGCGGGTGACAGAACGGGTGGTGCCCGGGTTGAGGCTTGTTGGTGGTCGGGTTGACGCCGACGAACAGCGGAAAGTCGACGACCCATACATATCTATAGGGGCCTTCGTGTACGGGTGGTCGACCCAGGTCGTTGCGCAATTGTCCGAGCACATTGCAGGTGGTCGACCACGAGTCGGCGACGATAAGAATCAAATCACCCGGCTTGGCGCCGGTCTGGCTCAATAGCGCCGATTGCTCATCGGCGGAGAAAAACTTGGCGACCGGCGAGTCGAGCACGTTCGCCTCGCCCACCTTGATCCAGACGAGACCTTTAGCGCCCATCTTCTTGGCCCTGTCGGTCAGCGCGTCAAGTTTGTTGCGACCACTCGCCGCCTGTTGGGGAAACTCGGCGACCCGCACACAGATGCCCTTGATCGACTCGGCGCCGGCGAACGCCTTGAACGATGTGGATGAAAAAGTTTTCGTCATCTCGATCAGTTTCATCTCGAAACGAATGTCGGGCTTGTCGGAGCCGTAGTTGTTCATCGCGTCGTGCCAGGACATGCGCTCGATCGGTGGCGGCTCGACGCCGGTGGCCGCCTTGGCCGCGGCGACGACGGCGGTCGAGATCATCGACATCACGTCGTCTTTGTCGACGAAACTCATCTCGGCGTCGAGTTGCATGAACTCGTATTGACGATCGGCCCTCAAGTCTTCGTCGCGAAGACACTTGGCGATCTGATAGTAGCGATCGAGGCCGGCCACCATCAGCAACTGTTTCCAGAGTTGGGGCGACTGGGGCAATGCGTAGAACGAACCCGGTTCGTTGCGCGACGGAACGAGAAACTCTCGTGCGCCCTCGGGGGTGCTGGGCATCAACAACGGCGTCTCTATCTCGGTGAAGCCTTGCGACTCCATCGATTTTCTGATCGCCGAATTGACCGCCGCACGCAGGCGGAGATTCTTTTGCATTCGCTCCCGACGAATATCGAGATATCTGTATTTGAGGCGCACATTCTCGTCGACATCGTCGCCCCGTTGGTCGATTGGGAACGGTGGCGGCTCGGCATTGTTCAGAACTTGAATCTCGCAATCAGTCAACTCGACCTTGCCCGTCGGGAGATTTTCGTTGACCGTGCCGGCGGGGCGAAGGTTGACCTTACCCTTGATCTGAACCACCCACTCGCTTCGCACGTCGACCTTGTTGTCGACGACGCACTGCACCACCCCGCTGAAGTCGCGAAGGTCGAGAAACGCGAGATGTTCGCCGTGTTCGCGCCGCCGCCCGACCCAACCACAAAGCGTCACGATGCCGCCGACATTCTCGGCGCGAAGATCACCGCACAAATGCGACCTCAAGGCGGTGGCTTTCGAAGATTCGGTTTTTTTGCTCATTTTTTCAACGCCTTCATCACCTCGCCGACGAGATCGCCGCGCGCGATCGAATGTTGCTCGCCCGAATTCATCGGACGCAACATTATTGTCGAATTCTGCACCTCGTCCTCGCCGATTATCAGCGCCACCGCCGCGCCACTGCGATCAGCCGCCTTCATCTGGGCCTTCATGCTGCGCAGGTCGTATGCACGGTCGGCCGTCACGCCGTTCTCGCGCAACAAATTGCAGATCGTTTGGGCGTGCGAACCGTCGACGGTGTCGACGACAAAAACCTCTACGGCTTGTTTTGGCGCGACGAACGACCCCTCTGCATCGCAAGCCAACAGGGTGCGATCTAAGCCGAGGGCGAAACCGATGCCCGGTGTCGCGGGGCCACCCAGGGCCTCGACCAACCCGTCGTATCGCCCGCCACCACCGATCGCCGTATGCGCCGACGCCAGCGCGGTCGAAACGAATTCGAATGTCGTGCGGCGGTAATAGTCGAGACCACGAACCAGGCGATTGTTGATCTCATATGACACGTTCATGGCTTCGAGCGCCGCGAGCACGCTCTCGAAATGCGCGCCGGCTTCTTTGCCGATCGTGTCGCGTATCGCCGGGGCGTTGGCGATCACCTCCTGATCTGGTTCGCGTTTCGAATCGAGGACACGCAACGGATTGCGCGCCAAAGTCGCCTTGCTCTCGCTGGTCAATGACGACTCATGGCGCGAGAAATATTCGAGCAGCTTTTGCGCATATTTTTCGCGATCTCCCCCGTCGCCGAGGGTGTTGATCGCGAGTTTTACCCGCTTCAGCCCGAGATTCGAATAAAATTTCGCCGCCAAACCGATCACTTCGGCGTCAAGAAACGGGTCGTTGGTGCCGAGCGCCTCGATGCCCACCTGGTCGAACTGTCTGTAGCGCCCCTGTTGAGGTTTTTCGTAGCGAAAGTTCGGCCCCGCATACCACACCTTCCACGGCGTGGTTGGCCGATGCTCGACGAAAGCCCGGCAAACGCTCGCAGTTTGTTCGGGTCGCAGCGCCACATGTCGGCCGCCTTTGTCGTGAAAGTCGTACATTTCCTTGGTGACCACCTCGGTGGCCTCGCCCAGTCGCAAGAAGACATCCAAATCTTCGAACATCGGCGGAATGATCAGCGTGTAACCGGCTGCCTCGACTGTTTTGGCGAAGACTTCTTGAAATGCGCGCCAACGACCCGAGTCCGGGGCCAAAATATCGCGCGTCCCCGGAGAAGTCTTGAATTCAGGCACGCGTCAAGGCTAATTGTTCAGCCGAACCGCCGAGGGATGTTCGCCCTGCTCGGTCTCGAGTTCTCCCATCGCGCTGCCCGGCAGATATCGGGTCGCGTCGTAGACGCCGTCGATGCGTTTGATCACCCGCAACACGGATTGAAGGTGACCAGGGTCGGCGAACTCGAACTCGAAACGCATTCTGGCGACCCTGTCGGCACCCGTGTGGGTGGTGCAGGCGACGATGTTGACATGTTCGTCCGAGAGCGCGTTCGCCACATCGCGCAACAGACGCGAACGGTCCAGTGCCTTGACCTCGACGGCGGCGATGAACATCGTCTCGCCGCTATCTGTCGACCATTCGACCTCGACCACACGGGTCGCGTCTTGTGTCGCCAAGGCGACGGCGTTGGCGCAGTCGGCACGATGCACCGTTACGCCACGACCTTTGGTGACAAAACCCATAACTTCGTCCGGGGGAACAGGAGTGCAACAGCGCGAGAGCCGCACCAGCACATCGGGCATGCCCTCGACATGCACCCCGTTTCGTTGCGACGTCGCGCCGCCCGATGCACCGAACGCCGACATCGAAAGTTGGTCGGGTTGCTCGCCATCTCGCATTCGCCTCGACATTCGCTCGACCAGCGCCACGGCGTCGATGCGCTGGTCGCCGATAGCCACGAACAATTCGTTGAGATCTTTGAACTCGAGGGCTTCGACTTCGTCCAGCAAAATCTGCGAGGTCAATATCTTTTGCGACGGCAAGCCGACTTGTCGCAGTCTTTCGACGAGTTCGTCTCTGCCAGTTTCGACGAGATCTTCGAGCTTCTCTTTGGAGATCCAATGCTTGATCTTGCTCTTGGCTTTCGGAGACACGACGAAGTTGAGCCAGTCTTGCGAAGGTTCGCTCGTCTCGCCCTTCGAGACGAGAACCTCGCAGGTGTCGCCCGAGGCGAGTTTGTGGTCGAGCGGCACCAGACGACCGTTGACCCGCGCTCCCATGCAGCCATGACCTACCTCGGTGTGCACGGCGTACGCGAAGTCGACAGGGGTCGAAAGCGCGGGCAGCGTGATCACGCGACCTTTCGGGGTGAAGACGAAAAGTTCGTCTTGCTCCAGGTCGGTTTTAAGAATTTCCAAAAATTGACTCGGGTCTGAGACCTCGCCCTGCCAATCGATGATGCGATTCAACCAGTCGATATCGCCCTGCGAGATGCTGTCCTTGTACGCCCAGTGTGATGCGACCCCCCATTCGGCGCGACGATGCATTTCACGAGTTCGTATCTGCACCTCGATCGGCTTGCCACCCGGGCCGACCACCGTGGTGTGCAGCGACTGATAAAGATTGAACTTCGGCATCGCAATGTAATCTTTGAAGCGTCCGACGATCGGTTTCCAGTGCCCGTGGATCGCGCCAAGGACCGTGTAACAATCTTTTTCCGACTCGACCACGATCCGAATCGCCAGCAGGTCGTAAATATCGTCGAACTCGCGACCCTTTTGCACCATCTTCTCGTAGATGCTCCAGAGATGTTTGCCGCGGGCCGTCATCTCTGCTTTTATCTTTATCTCCTCCAACCATTGCGCGACTTGGCCGATGGTCTTTGCCAAATAAACATTTCGCTCGGGCGCCCGGGTTGCGACCAGGTGGTCAAGTTCGGCGTATCGCTTCGGGTAGAGCGCGGCGAACGCCAGATCTTCGAGTTGTTGTTTGATCTCTTGCATGCCGAGTCGATGCGCCAGGGGCGCGTAAATGTCGAGCGTCTCTTGGGCGATTCGTTGCTGCTTTTCATGCGGCACCGCGGCGATCGTGCGCATGTTGTGCAGACGATCGGCCAATTTGATCATCAACACGCGAAGATCGCGCGCCATCGCCACCAACATTTTGCGCATTGTCGCCGCCTGCTGGGCCTCCTTCGAGTCGAACTGCAGACGCTCCAACTTCGTGACACCGTCGACGATCGAAGAAACCTCGCCGCCAAAACTGCTCTCGACATCGGCCAGAGTGATCTCGGTGTCCTCTACCGCGTCATGCAACAACGCGGCGACGATCGAAACCTCATCGAGGCCGATATCGGCGACGATGCGCGCCACGGCGATCGGATGATTGATGTAGAGTTCGCCGCTCGAGCGGTTCTGGTTGGCGTGGGCGGCTCGGGCCATTTCGTAGGCCGAGTTGATCATCGAAACCGAACCCTTGGGGTGGCGAGTTTTGTAGGCGCTCAGAAGCGGCGAAAGTTCTTCGGCAATCGTCGTGTTATGGCGCCGCCACGGCAGCACCCTGATTGAGGTGGCCATTACTTAAGCGTAGTGCTAGCGGCGTTTTTTTCGGGGTCGCGGAGGGTGCGTGAGCGTCGCGGTGGCGCGCTTGGCGAGCGAGTCGCCCGCCGAGTCGGCTATCTCGGTGCTATCTACAACCGAAGTCACAGCATCTTGCGGGCGTTTGGGTGGCGAATCGACGCCCATCAGCGCCGCCATTTTTGGCCCGGTGGCGACTTGATCTTTGAACGGCCTATATTTCGGCTCGTTTTGTTTGAGCAAATCCAGCAACGGCACGGCGACGAAGATCGACGAGTACGTGCCGGCAAGCATGCCGACCAACAGCGCCACCGCGAACTCCTCGAGGTTCTTCGCACCGAGGGCGAAAGAGCCGACGAACAACAACGCAACGACCGGCAACGCCGAAGACAAGGTCGTGTTCAGCGATCGCGCGAGCACCTCGTTGGTCGAGACATTGGCGACATTTGCGAAAGACTGCCGCGAGGTCGAAAACTTCTCGGCGTTTTCTTGCACCCTGTCGAACACGACGACCGTGTCGTAAAGCGAATAGCCCAGAATCGTCAAGAATGCGACGACCGTCGCCGGGGTCACCTCGAAACCAAAGATCGAATAGATACCCACGCTCAGCAACACGTCGTGAAACATCGCGACGATCGCCGTTATCGCCATCTTCCATTCGAGGCGCCACGAGATATAGATCGACACGATCACGAAAAATACGAGCAAAGCGCGAATCGCCTTCTCGGTGATGCTTCGTCCCCATGACGAACTCACCGAGGCGACGCTGACTTCTTGTAGTTCGGTTTTGGCCAGTTCGGCGAAAGATTTTTGCACCGCCAGACGAACATCTTCCGGCTGATCGCCGACCTGCACGCGCATCACCTGCGTGCCCGCGCCCGTCAAAAACTGAATCTTGGCATTTGCCGACTCGACGCCATTTTTCTGAAGCACTCCACGCGCGTCCGCGTCGGTAAGCGAGCCCGCCGGCACCTCCCAGGCGACCCCGCCGCGAAAATCAATGCCGAGTTCGAGACCTTGTACCAACAACGAAATCGCGCCCGACAAAACGATCACCAACGAGACGGTGAAACCGACGACCCGTTTGCCGATGAAATTGATGGTCGTCTGACCGCGATAAAGCCGGCCGAAACCGTCGAATGGGCCAGCCATCACATCACCTCGGGTTTGACGGTCTGAATGCCCAGGACTTTGCGACCCTGAGCGCGCTTCGAGCGCGCAAACAAAAGCACGGCGTTGCGGGTGAAGAAATATGTGATCAAGATGTCGGTCAGAGCCGAGATACCCAGGAAGAAGGCGAAACCCCGCACCGAGCCGACCGTGAGATACCAAAGGGTGATGGCCGCCAAAAACGAAACCGTGTCGGCGGCGACGATCGTGCGCCATGCCGATTCAAAACTGCGCAACGCCGAGTTTTTCAAGGTCTTTCCGCTTCGTATCTCGTCTTTGATTCGTTCGAAAAACACGATGTATGAGTCGACCGCGATACCGATTGAAACGATGATGCCGGCGATGCCCGACAGCGACAGAGCAAGACCGTTGGTGCGCGACAAGAGCGAGATCACGCTCCACAAAAAGCCGATCGAAACCGTCATTCCGGCGATCACGAACAATGCCATCGTTCTGTAATAGGCCAAGAGCAGCAGCACCACCAGCAGGATGCCGATGACTCCCGAGATGATCGCCGCGCGCAACGAGTCTGAGCCCAGGGTCGCCGAAACAGTCTGGGCCTGTGAAACCTCGAATCGAACCGGAACCGCACCGAACTCGAGGATCTTGGCCAACTCGCGCGCCTCATCGGCGGTGAACGAGCCGCTGATCTGCACGGTGCCACCCGTGAACTCGGGTTCGTTGACCGTCGGCGCAGAGATCACGGTGCCGTCCAACACCATCGCCAATTGCCCGGTCGGGCATTGCGGGGTTTTGTTGAAACAAGCGGCGGCGAGTCGATTCCAGAGTTGGTCGCCGTCGACGCCGCTGCGAAGCCCGACGACGACGGCCCACTGACCAGTCTGCACATCGGGTTGCGCATCGTTCTTGAAAACTTTGCCTGAAGCTCCGGCGGGCCCGACCACATAGGCGATGCCCGACTTGTCGAACAGCAACACGGTTTGAGTCGGGTCGTTGGGGTCGTCACCGAGCCCCAAATCAGCCAGCGGATTCTCGGTAGTAACGACAACCGGCTCGGTGCTCGAAGTCTCGGGAACGGTCGTCTCGGGAACGGTCGTCTCGGGGACGGTCGTCGCGGTGATCGTCGTGGCGGTTGAAACGACTCGTGACGCTCCAGGACCGCCCGAAATTATGCCTGCGCCGTCTTCAACAGAGTCGCCCGTCGCCGGCAGGCTGGTGCTCGGGCTCGAACTGGTTGTCGTGCCCGGCAACGTGGTCGTCGTCGCATCTGGGTTGTAGATGCCCGATTGCAAAACCGGTCGCAGCAACAACTCTCCCGTACGGCCGATGATGTTCAACGCCTCCTGTTGGTCATTGACGCCCGGCAAGTTCACGACGACCGTGTCGCCCTGAAGAATGATTTCTGGTTCAGCGACGCCGATCGAGTCGACGCGGGCACGAATGATCTCGACGGCGACATCCAGACCGGTTGCGTCAAACTCACCCGCGGGTTGCAGCGTTACCGAGGCGCCGCCTTGAAGATCGAGGCCGAGAGCGGGCGTGTTGCCGGCTGCAAGATTCGCCACCAAACTCGCCCCGACCACGAATACGAGCAACACCAAGGTGACGACCTGGCGGCGCTTATTCATCGGCGACTGTCGTTTTCTTTGGCCGAATGATTATTCTTCGGTCTTTTGGGCCGGCGTCGAAACCTTGCGCGAAATCGAACCCTTGGCCACACGAATCTCGACCTTCTCGGCGATTTCAATCCACAGATATTCGTCTTCGATCGCCGAGATAAAGCCGTAGACACCAGAGTTCAAAACGACCTCGTCACCCTCGACGACGCTCGTCTGCAGCTTTGCATTTTCTTTCTGGCGCTTGCGCTGCGGACGAAGCAGCAAAAAATACATCGCCACGAAAATCAGCACCAACGGCAAAAGACCGACGATCGGGTTTCCGGTGTTTTCGGCCGGGGTTGCCGCCAAAACACCCCGGAATGGTGAATAAATCGCAAAAATCGCTGAATACATAGATGTCAAGTCTAGGGGTTATTGCTTCTGCTCGGCAGGCTCGACCCAAGTATCGAGCACCGATTTGCGCAGCCTGTCGAATTCGCCGCCGATAATCGCATCGCGCATTTGGCGCATCAAGTCGAGGGTGAAGGCGACGTTGTGCAACGACACGAGTCGGGCCGCCGTCGGCTCGTTGACCTGAAACAAATGCCGAATGTAACCCCGCGTATGGCGCCGACAAACGGGACAACCGCACTTTTCGTCGATCGGGTCTTGGCTGGTGGTGAATTCGCTGCGGGTGATGTTGAGTTTGCCGGCACTGGTCAGCGCCGTGCCATGTCGGCCGAGGCGGGTCTGCATCACACAGTCGAATTGATCGACGCCGAGATTCACCGCTTCGACCAGCGAAGCGGGGTCGCCCACCCCCATCAAATAACGCGGACGATCTTTCGGCAGATGTTCGATCGCCGCGGAAATGGCGTGCATCATTTCTTCGCGCGTCTCGCCGACCGAGAGACCACCGATGCCGTAACCGTCGAAGTTCAAATCGGCGGTAATTTTTGCGCTTTCCGCGCGCAGATCGGCGTCGATACCGCCTTGCACGATGCCGAACAAACTTTGGTCGGTTCGTGTATGCGTCGCCCTCGCCCGCCGCGCCCAATCTGATGTTCGCTTCAACGCCAGGCGAATCACCGCGTCCGAAGACGGCAACTCGGCGCAAACATCGAGCACCATTTGAATGTCGGCGCCCAATTGTTGTTGAACCAGCACCGCGCTTTCGGGCGTCAGCCGATGCATCGATCCGTCATAGGTCGAGCGAAACGAGACGCCGTCGTCGTCGACATCGGGATTCAACGAGAAAACTTGGAAGCCGCCCGAATCCGTGAGCGTCAATCCCTGCCAGCCGGCGAACGCGCCGAGGCCTCCCAAGTCTTCGACGACTTTCGCGCCAGGTCGGAGCATCAAGTGATATGTGTTGCCGAGTACGATGCGCGCACCCAATTGTTCGTAGTCTTGGGCGCTCAAATGACGAATCGCGCCGCGCGTGCCGACGGGCATGAAACAGGGCGTTTCGTAGTCGCCCCGGTGCGTCGTTGCCACGCCCGCACGGGCCGAGTCTTGCGCCGCGACCTGACGAAACTTCACCCCGAACATCGGTCACCACGGTAGCCAAGAGTTTTCATCGACAGATCGATCTGCATCGAACGCTAGTCACAGACTTCGGTCAAGCAGCATCGCGTCGCCGAACGAGAGCATTCGATAGCGCTCGGCGATCGCCGCCGCATAGAGATCGCGCCATCGATCGCCGACGAACGCGTCGATCATCATCAACAAGGTGGTGCGGGGCATGTGAAAATTCGTCATCAGCACGTCTACGAGTTTGAACTCGTAACCCCTGGAGATGAAAAGTTTTGTCCGACCATTTAGTTCACCCGAGGTCGCGGCCGACTCGAGTGCGCGGGTGGCGGTGGTGCCGACGGCGATTACCCGTTCGGCTTTTTCGCAAAGCGAAAGCGTCTCTTCGCTCACCTCGTAGCGTTCGCTGTGCATCGGGTGTCGAAGCGGGTCGGCCTCGGTCACCGGGGCGAACGTGTCGAGGCCGACCCTCAGATCGACCCTCAAGACTTTGACACCGTTTGACTCGAGGGCGGTCAACAATTGGGGCGTGAAATGCAGACCTGCGGTTGGCGCCGCCGCCGATGCCTCACGATTGGCGTAAACCGTCTGATATCGATCGGGTCGGTCTAACGAACTGGTGATGTAGGGCGGCAAAGGAATCTCGCCGTATTTGACCAGCAACTTGCGCACGACCGCGTCGTCGTCGGCCACGAACTCGACTTCGAACGTGTCTCCCGCGGCGGTTCTTTTTCCGACACGAACCAACTGCGTGCCGTCTGGCGCCGCCAACAACTCGCCTGGTTTGAGCCGCTTGCCTGGACGAACCATGGCTTCCCACGCCACGGCCGAACCCTCGACCCGCTCGAGCAACAAAACTTCTGCCGCACCGCCCGTTTTCCTAAACAAGCGCAAGCGGGCGGGAATGACTTTCGTGTCGTTGACCACGATCACATCGCCGGCACGACAAAACTCGACCAGATCTTTCACCTGCCGATGCAACGGAGTGTTCTCGTCGCCCTGATCGACCATCAGTCGCGCCGAGTCGCGAGGTTCGACGGGCGTTTGGGCGATCAGCTCGGGCGGCAACCCGTAGTCGAAATCTTCGATGCGCACGAAGTGCCGAGTTTAAAACAGTTCGGGTTGACCCTCGGGCGGATTCTGACCCAGATGGCGCCAAGCCGATGGCATCGCCACCCTGCCTCTCGGGGTTCTGGCGAGCAACCCCTGCTGAATCAAGAAAGGCTCGTAGACGTCTTCGATCGTCTCGGTTTGCTCGCTGACCGAAATTGCCAAGGTCGACAAACCGACTGGACCGCCACCGAACTGCATGCACAGCGCAGACAAGATCGCCCGATCTAGTTTGTCGAGACCCAATTCGTCGACCCCGAACACCTCGAGCGCTTGCCGTGCGCTGGATTTGGTCACCTTGCCGTCACCCCGCACTTCGGCGTGGTCGCGCACGCGTCGCAACAGCCGGTTGGCGATGCGCGGCGTGCCGCGCGACCTGCGCGCGATTTCGTGGGCTCCGTCTGAATCGATGGTGACCTTCAAGATTTTTGCCGTGCGCAAAACAATTTTTTCAAGTTCGTCGACCTCGTAGAAGTCGAGTCTGGCGACAAGACCGAAACGATCGCGCAACGGGCCGGTGATCATGCCGGTGCGCGTGGTCGCGCCGATCAACGTGAACCTGGGCAGGGTCAGGCGAATCGAGGATGCCGAAGGACCTTTGCCGACGACGATGTCGATCTGAAAATCTTCCATCGCGGGATACAAAATTTCTTCGACCTGTCTCGACAACCTGTGGATCTCGTCGATGAACAGGACATCGTTGTTGTCGAGTTTGGTGAGAATCGCGGCCAGGTCACCGGCGCGCTCGAGTGCCGGCCCGGAAGTGATGTGGATCTTCGCCGCCATCTCGACGGCGACGATGCCCGCCATCGTGGTCTTGCCCAGACCGGGCGGACCCGCCAACAAAATATGGTCGGCCGATTGTTCGCGTTTGCGGGCGGCTTCGAGCACGATGCCGAGGTGTTCTTTGAGCTCGCGCTGACCGACGAACTCGTCGAGCGACCTGGGTCGCAACCCGACATCGTCTAGATCGGCCGGATCTGTTGTGATCGCCGGATCCGTGAACTCTTCACGCACGACGGGCCCCCAGCAGATTCAGCGCCTCGCGAAGCATCGCTTCAGGCTCACCACCGACTTTGATTTCACGCAGCACATCACGAATTTCATCGGCCATGTAACCCAGCCCCGCCAGGGCGTCGCGCACATCGCCGACCGCCGAGGAGCCGCCGACCTTGTTCGCGGTGTCGAGCACGTTGAGTTGCAGGCGGCTCTTCAATTCGATCAACAAGCGCTCGGCGGTTTTCTTGCCGACCCCCGGCACGAGCGTCAGCGCGGCGATGTCGCCGCTCGCCACGATGTCGATCAAGGCGCGCGGCGAATGCGTGGCCAAGACCGCCATCGCCATGGTCGGGCCCACCCCGTGGGTCGCGATCAAAACTTCGAAGCACTGCCGCTCGGCGCGATCGGAGAAACCGAACAGCGACTCGACGTCTTCGCGCACATGATGATGAACATATAAAAACGCCTTGGTCGTCGGCTCGAGTTCGCCGAGAGTCTTCGGCGTCACCTGCACGAGATAACCCAAGCCGTTCACCTCGAGCAGAACTTTCGAGTCGTTCAGTCGCTCGAGCACGACCCCGCGTAACGAACCGATCATGCGATCGCCCTGCTTGCGCGCGAGAGTTCTTGGGCGGCCAGCCCTTTTGCGCCGTGTGTCGCCATGGCGATCTGCATCGCCAACGGACTCGAGGCGACATGACACAAGGCGATCGCCGCCGCATCGGCCGCATCGGCGGGTTTTGGAATCGTGCTCAAACCGAGACGCTGCTTGACCATTTTTTGTACCTGCGATTTGTCGGCCCCGCCCCAACCTGCGACCGCGAGTTTCACCTGGTTCGGCGAATACTGTGCGACCTCAACCCCGCGTCGGGCGGCTTCGCTCAACACCAGGCCGCTCACCTGACCCACGCTCATCGCGGTGCGAACATTGGCCTGGAAGAAAACTTGTTCGATCGCCAAGACTGCTGGCGAATATTGGTCAAACAACGAATCAAACTCATCGGCCACTTCGGCGAGTCGCTCAGGCGTCGACTTGGTCTTTTCGGTGGTCAGAACCCCGAGGCTGACCAGTTTGATTTCGGTGTTTTGTCGAACCCGCAATATCGCATAGCCACATCGGGTCAGACCCGGATCGATACCCAAAACCGTCGTCTCGTCAGGCTGTGGGGCGAACATATGTTCATCTTAGTCGGGGCTGCTTTACGCCTGGGCGACCGCCTCGATCAATTCGGCCACTGGCCGAAACGTCACGCCGAGCACAGCCCGATGGACGTACTTCACCACGCCCTGCGGGTCGACCACGAAAACGCTTCGCCGCGGCAGACCCAGCGGCCCGACCGTGCCGTAACTGGCAGCCACCGTTTTTTGGGTGTCGGCCAACAAAGGAAATTTGAACCCTCGGTTGGCGCTGAAACTCTCGTGGCTCGCCACATCTTGGGCCGAGATGGCCAAAATCTGCGCGTTGACCTTTTCGAACTGTTGAAGCTCGTTGTTGTAAGCGCAAAGTTGCTTGGTGCAAACGAGCGTCTCGTCACCCGGATAAAAGACCAACACGACCGTCTTGCCCCTGAACTGCGAAAGGCTGTAGGACTTCGAACCCGTGCCGGGCAGGGTGAAATCTGGGGCTATCGAACCGACTTCGACAGAAGAGTTTCCAGACATTTTTCTACCCGACCTCCTGCATCAACGACTCGGCAATATCGAAATTAGCAAACACATCTTGCACATCGTCGTTGTCATCGAGCTCGCCCATGATCCGCAGGATCGCCTTGGCCTCGGCGGCGTCGGTGACGGCGACCATGTTCGACGAAAGCATCGTCGTCGACGCCGAGGCGACGGTGACCCCGGCCGACTCGAGCGCCGTCTTGAGGTCAAAAACCTGGCTTGGATCAGTCGTTACTTGCCACATTTCGTCATCGGGCGAAACATCTTCTAGACCGTGCTCGAGCCCGACGGTCATCAACAAGTCTTCGCTTGTCGACTTGGGCACCAGCAAAAGCCCTTTGCGCGAGAACTGCCACGCCACCGAACCTGGCGCCGCCATCGAGCCGCCTTGCTTCGAAAAGATCATCCGCACATCGGCCGCGGTTCGGTTGCGATTGTCGGTCAGAATCTCGATCAGCATCGCCACCCCGCCCGGTCCGTAGGCCTCGTAGGTCACCGACTCGTAGGATTTGCCGTCTGTTTCGCCGATGCCCCGCTTGATCGCGCGGTCGATCGCGTCGTTGGTCATCGACGCCGCTTTCGCCTTTGCCACGACCGTGCGCAACGAGGCGTTCGTCGCCGGGTCGCCACCGCCCTCGCGCGCCGCCACCTCGAGCAGTCGCGAAAGTTTGGCGAAGGTCTTGCCGCGCACTTTGTCGATCGCGGCCTTCTTGTGCTTGATCGTCGCCCATTTTGAGTGACCCGACATGGTTAGATCTCCTTCAGGAAAAGTCGATGAATACGATCGTCGTGAGAAAGTTCGGGGTGAAACGAGGCGACCATCACATTGTTCTGCCTGGCAAGCACGGCGTCCTCTTCGAGTTCGGCCAGCACCGTCACGCTCGGGCCGAGTTTCGAGATTCGCGGCGCCCTGATGAAAACTGCGTGGAACGGCGAAGAAAATGTTTTCACCTCGATGTCGGCCTCGAAACTGTCGACTTGGCGGCCGTAGGCGTTGCGCTGCACCTCGATGTCGATCGCTTCAAATGAAAGTTGATCGGCTCGCCCGTCCAAAATTTTTTTCGAAAGAAGAATCATCCCGGCACAGGTGCCAAAAACCGGCATGCCCTCATGCACCGACTTCTTCACCGGTTCGAACAATTCGGAAGACTCGAGCAATTGCGAGATGGTCGTCGACTCGCCCCCTGGCAAAACCAACGCATCGACTTGACCGAGATCTTGGGGTGTTCGAACTTCACGACAATTGACGCCGAGCGTTTCGAAAACCAATTCGTGACTGGCGAAAGCACCCTGCAACGCCAGAACACCGACCGTCTTGGCCGAATTATTTGACGACGACCGCACCACCTGGAGGCCTCGAGTCGTTCACCAGCCGCGCTCCGCGTATCGTTGTTCGATTTTGTCCATGCCGATGCCGGTCATCGGCACACCCAAATTGCGACTCACTTTGGCGATGATGTCGGCGTCTCGGAAATGCGTCGTCGCCTCGACGATCGCCTTCGCGCGCGGCGCCGGGTCGTCGCTCTTGAAAATTCCCGAACCGACAAACACTGCCTGGGCGCCCAATTGCATCGCCAATGCCGCGTCACTGGGTGTGGCGATGCCACCCGCGCAGAACAACGGCACCTGCAACCAGCCAGTTTCGGCGATCTCTTGCACGAGCGGCAGGGGCGCCTGCAGTTTTTTTGCCCAGTCGAACAACTCGGCCGAATCTGCCTGCTCGATCTTGCGAATGTCGCCGATTATCGAACGCAGGTGGCGCACCGCCTCGACGATGTTTCCGGTGCCGGCCTCGCCTTTCGACCTGATCAGCGCCGCACCTTCGCTGATGCGACGAAGCGCCTCGCCAAGGTTGGTCGCACCACAAACGAACGGCACGGTGAATTTGAACTTGTCGATGTGATGCGACTCGTCGGCCGGAGTTAGAACTTCGCTCTCGTCGATGAAATCGACGCCGAGAGATTCGAGCACTTGCGCCTCGACGAAATGCCCGATGCGCGCCTTGGCCATCACAGGAATCGAACAGACGGCCTGGATGCCGTTGATCATTTCGGGGTCGCTCATGCGAGCCACGCCCCCGTCGCGACGAATATCGGCGGGCACACGCTCGAGCGCCATCACCGCGCAGGCTCCGGCGTCTTCGGCGATTTTCGCCTGCTCGGGATTGACGACATCCATGATCACGCCGCCCTTGAGCATTTCTGCCAGCCCGCGTTTGACGACCATCGAGCCCGTTGTCGACTTGCTAGCCCTGTCGGTTTCGCGTTTTGCCATTGTCAAACCTCTCGCGTGGACAGCCCCATCGTACCGAACCCGTCGGCGAGTTTTTGAAACGACTCTTTACGGATAAGCGACGCTCGCGGGGTCGACCCCCGCGGGCACATGCGCCGCCGACTTGGCACGAATCACTTCAACCCAAGTTCGACCCGGCGTCATCTTGATCACGGCACCCTTTGTGTCTTTAAACACATATGGCTTGAGCGGGTCGGTTCGCTCCCAAGTGCCCTGCACCAAGACGCCGGCCGTGTAGACCCAAACTTCGCCGCTGCCGATCGTCTTGGCCACCGGGCTCGAACCCGACTTGCCATAGACCACCGACATGACGATCACATTCGCCGCGTTGATGCGCACATCTTGCATGTCGACATGCGACTCGTCGCCTTGCGAACGGACGAACGCCAGATTCTCGGCGCTCCACTCCCACATCACGTCGACACCATCCATCGAGATTTTTACGGCGCCCGCCGGTTTGGCATCGCTGGGCGTCGTCTCGGTGTCTGCCCGATATTCGAATTGTGGCAGCGGTGGCTGGGCTCCCGCGGGGGCGAGCGTCCACAGTTTTGTCGTCTCGGCCAAAAGGTTGTGCGGCGCGACACGGCTCGACTCGCGCTTGTAACCACCCGCCTCGTTGGCGGCCGAATGGCTCAAGTCGACCATCGTCGATTTGCGGATCGCCGCCGTCACCTTTGAGTTGCCGCCGCTCCAGGCGAACAACGGGCTGTTCAACGAAGCCAACAAGTCGATGTCTTGCAGTCGACCGCTACGAACCGGGCCGACCGGATCGCTGCCCTGCGAGTGAAAAACCGCGGCGAAACGCGTGAGTTGTTCGACGTTTTCCTCGAACACGATGTCGGCCTGGTTCAAACCCCACTGCGGACGCGATTTCGGGTGGTTGTCGATCTTGACGACCAGCGCGGGGCGACCGATCACCGTCTCGTCGGGGGCCTGCGCGCCGGTCAGGGGTGCGCGCACGATCGGGATCGTCGTGGTGGTCGTCTCGGCGACCGTCGTCTCGGTGGCTTGAGCGACCGTGGACTCGACGGTCGTATCGGTGGTGCCACCGCAACTAGCGACAACCAGACCCAACACAGTCGACGCGATGAGGCCCGTGCGCAAAGTTCGCATTTTTACATCTCCCTTAACAGTGCTATTCGCTCGGAGAGCGGTGGATGTGTATTGAACAGTTTATGAAATCCGGCGAGTCGACCCGCGTCATTCACCCCCGACAACGGTTGCTCAATCCACATATGGGCGGTAGCCATGCTGGCCGAGTGCGTCACGGTGCTGTCTTTTTGAAGTTTTTCCAGCGCCGAAATCAAACCCGGCGGGTAGCGCGTCAATTGACAGGCTGAGACATCGGCCAGAGTTTCGCGACGACGACTGACGCTGGCTTGCATGATGCGCGCGATGATTGGCGCGAGAATCAACAAGACGAAGCCGACCAGTGCCAGCGGGTTGCTCGAGTTGCCGCGATCAGATGATCGACTCACCCGCCCGCCGTTCCACCACATCATGCGTATCGCCAAGTCTGTGAGTATCGCGATCGTGCCGACCAGCGTCACCGCCATCGTCGAAACCAAAATGTCGTAATTGCGAATGTGCGAGAGTTCGTGGGCGATGACTCCCTCGAGTTCGACCCGGTCCAACAGTTCGAGAAGTCCGCTGGTGACGGCGATCGCCGCATGTTTGGGATTGCGGCCGGTGGCGAACGCGTTCGGCGCGGGGTCGTCGATCACATACACGCGCGGCTTCGGCAGACCGCCGGCGATGCACAAACCTTCCACCAAATTATGCAAACGCCGATAGACGACCTCGTCGGCGGGCTTGGCCCGACTGACTCGCAAAGCGATCGAATCCGACTTCCAATACGAGGTGAACGCCATCAGCGCGGAGAACACCAGGGCGATCGATGTGCCGACGACCGGGTCGCCAAGAAACTGGCCGATCGCCACGCCGGCCAGCATGGTGAACAACACGAAACCAAGCAACAGGAAAACCGAGCGCCGTTTGTTCGACGCGATTAGTTCGTACATCGTGAGGCGCGAACTTAGAACTGAACTTTGGGTGCCGACTTTTCGGCGTCGGTGGCCTCGAAGAATTCGCTGTCTTCGAACTTGAAGAGCGAGGCGAAAATCACGCTCGGAAAAGTGTGCACGGCGTTGTTGTAGGTCAAAACCGCGTCGTTGAAGAACTGGCGGGCATAGGCGATGCGGCTCTCGGTGTTGCTCAACTCTTCTTGCAGGTTGAGGAAACTCGCGTTCGCTTTCAGATCGGGATACGACTCGGAAAGTGCGAACAGCTGGCGCAACGCACCCGACAAAGCGTTGTCGGCGCCGGCCTGACTTGCGACCGTGCTCGGCGCCGCCATCGCCAGATTGCGCGCGCTGATCACATCTTGCAGGGTTTTTTGCTCGAAACTTGCGTAGCCCTTCACAGTCTCGACGAGATTGGGTATCAGTTCGATGCGACGCTTCAATTGGACATCGATTTGCGACCAGGCATTCTCGACCTGGTTTCGCTTCTGCACCAGGTTGTTATAGGTCACCACGACGAAGATCACCACCGCAAAAACCAGAACCAAAATTATCCAAGTTGTCATTTGTCTCCCAAGCTTTCTTTAAAAATATTCTAATGGATGATCACGAGAACTGCGGTTTTCGCAAAACTCGATCTGAGAACATTCTCACGATTCGGCTTTTCGGATGATGATCGGGGTCGACGCTCTCGCGCTCCAAAACTTTGTGATAGATATCGACATAAATTTCGGCGAGATGCCGCATCGACAGTTCTTTCGCCCGAGCAAGACCGCCGAGACGCAACTGCGACGCCAGTTGTTTGTCGTTGATGATTCGTGTCAGTGCTTCACCAAGGGCGACCGCGTCACCCGGCTCGACCAACAGCGCGTTCACCAGATCGGTTGCGACGTTTTTGTAACCGTCGAGAGAACTGGCGACCACGGGTGCGCCGCTGGCCATCGCCTCGAGCACGACGATGCCAAACGACTCGCTGTGCAACGAAGGCGCGCAAAAAACGGCGCATCGCGCGAGGCGATCTATCTTCTCGGCATCGGAGATTCGTCCCAGCCAAGAAATGCGAGGATCGTGCGCATACTTGGCCTTGAGAACATCGATCCCCTCCCCGTCCGAGGCGACCCACAACTCGGTGTCGTCGGCGAGCTTCTCGAAAGCCTCGAGGAGCACCGCCAGACCCTTTCGTGGTTCGAACCTGCCGCAAAAGAAAACGACGTTGCTCGCGCCGCGACCCGAGTCGTCGCGAAGATACAGGTCGTTCTCGATGCCGTTGAACAAAATTTCGTAGTCTCCGCCCAAATATCTGTGGGCCAACTCTCTGGCTTGGGGCGAAACGGCCGTGCGTGCATCGAGAAAATCGGCGATCCAGTTGACGCCTTTGCTCAAGCGGCCGTACCAGGCGATGTCGCCGGCGGCGTGGAAGGTGCCGATCATCGGTGCGAGCCGAACCAGTAGCGCCGTCACCGTCGGCCCCGGCGCGATCGGCTCGTGCAAATGCAAAACGTCGAACGATTCGTCGTTGATCGCCCTGATCGTGCGCAGCGCGGCTGCGGGGTCTGGCGCGAGCGGCACGATAGAACCGTTCGCCGCCGTCGGCAGGCTGTTGCCGAGCGGGGTCACGAACGGCTCGGGCGGTGGGCCGTCGCACGGGCCGAGAACCCGGGCCTCGTGCCCCATTTTTCGCAATTCACGGGCCAGCCCCAACACCTGCACTTGCACCCCGCCCGGAATCGTCAGACTGTAAGGACAGACGAGACCAATGCGCAACATTTTCTTGCGCACATATTTCGTGCCGACTTGGGCGGGTCTAGGCGTTGCCGACTCTGAACGACTTCCCGAGATCGACTTCACGACCTACACGGTACGACCATAAACAGATCTGCAACTTAATGGTTTCGCGCCGCGCACTTTCGGCAGTATCAGATGATTTCAGACAGCAGTTTTGTCGCTCGGCCAATTTGGCTGGAACAAGTGCCATTGTTCGGGCGCCTTCCTGATCAGGCTCTCGATCGCATCCACGAGGTCTTGGGTCAGCCGCGAGATATCTTCTCGAAGCGAGCCCGCCCGAGTCACGGCGATCGGCGCCATCACCACCGTTCGGTGCTGGTCGAAGCCCGGCGAAAAATAGGTGCCGAGCGGCAACAATGCCGCCCCTGTGCGCAAAGCGAAGAACGCCGGACCGGCGGGCACAGTCGTGATCTCGCCGAAAAATTTGGTGCTGACTCCGTTGCCTTGCAGATCTCTGTCGCAGAGCAAAGCCACGATTTCGTTTTTTGCGAGCGCCGCTTGCACTGCGACGCCCGCGTTGTCGTCGAGCGGAATCACCGAGACACCGTAACTCTTGCGCAATTCGGTGAACAATTTGAACACGGGCTCCGACTCGAGTCTTTCGACAACGGCATGAAGTTGATGCCCCTGGTGAATCAACCATCGCCCCGACCACTCCCAGCCGCCCAGGTGTGGCAGCGCCAGGATCACGCCCTTGCCATTGAGCAGACCGTTTTCGATGTGTTCGAAGCCCTCGACGACGATGCCCGATTCGATCTGCCGCTTGTTCAAAAACGGCAACCTGAGGGTCTCGAGGTAATAGCGCGCATAGCTTCGATACGCCCGATTCACCACCCGTCTGAGTTCTCTGCCCCGCAAATTCGGGTCGACACGGCGCATGTTCGCACCGACGATCTGCCTCTTGGCGCGCAGAAAAAAACAAACCACCGGCACGACGACGGCGTCGATGATTTTGAAAACGAAAGTGGGTGCGAGCGCGGCGAGCCGAGAGATTATTCGAAGGCCAAAAATCACTGAACTCGACGACGACGCGAGACCCGCAGGCGACGATCGTCGCGTCGGGCCCGGCGCGATGCGCGACGCGACTGGCGCAACGCCACCTTGTCGGCTATCGCCGGCGCGACCGCCGCTTGGTTCCAGACCTTGAAGAACCTCTGAATCGCCGTGATGGTGACCAGAGCGAGCATCAGCACCATCGCCCAGAACAACAGCGCGTCAAACAAAAGACCCACGCACAACAGAATGATCCGCTCGGCGCGCTCCATTAGCCCGCCCTTTGCGGTGAGACCCAACGACTCGGCCTTGGCCCGCTGATAAGAAATAAGCGACGACACGGCCATGACGGCAAACACCAAAATCGACGCATAGGCGCCTCGCTGATAGGCCAAAAACCACGCCACGCCCCCGAGCAAAATCGAGTCGGTGACGCGGTCGATCGTCGAGTCGAAAAATGCCCCGCGTTGGCTGGTCTGGTTTGACGCCTTGGCCAATGCCCCGTCGAAGAGATCGGGCAGGGCCGCCAAAACGACGAGCAGCAAACCCAGGCGCAATGCCCCGACACCGATCGCCACGGCGGCGGCGCACGCCACGACGACGCCGACCAGCGTCAGGTGATCGGGCGAGATTCGGGTGCGTCGAAGTTGTTCGCCGACGGGTCGAACGAATTTTTCGACCTGATGGCGAAACCTGCCGTCGAACATCTCTCAATCTTAACGGTCGGGGTTATCTTCGACCAGACACTCGACCACGCGCGCATCGACGGCGTCGATCAACACGAGACCCCGTTGCAATGGCGGCTCTTGCGCGCTGTAACACATCACCCGCCAAGTCGGTCGACTTCTGAAACCGCGCCAAACTTGTTGCGCCGACGCATGCCCGACGGCGAAGCCCACCGCGCGGGTCGCGTGAACCAGCGCGAGTTTTTCATCCACGGTCATGCGCCAAGACGCCGACAAAGAAAATGCGCCGACCAATGCGAGCAGCACCGCCGCGCCGAGAAAACCACGGCTTACCAAACCCGACTCGCTAGAGCCTTTCAAGAACCAGAGCAGTGCCGAAACCGCGGCGAGACACATATATATGACTGCCGGAATACGACGCCGACTGTTGTCGGGAAACTTGTAGGGGCCGACGAAAGCCGAGACATTGAGATCTTCGGGTAGCTCGTCGCGAATCTCGTCACGAGAGTCTTTTTCTTTATCCGCCATGATCTCGCCGCTCAACTTTGCTTGGCCCAGGCCTGCCTGATTCGATCGGCGCTCACATCGAGCGCCTCGGGCAAAATTTTGGTGTTCGCAGTGGTGACCATGAAGTTGGTGTCGCCACCCCAACGCCCCACAACATGCACATGCAGGTGCTGGGCGATGCTGCCGCCCGCCGCCTCGCCCAGGTTGATGCCGACATTCATCGCCTCGGGTTTGTAGACAATTTTGAGCACCTTCACCGCCGTGGTCACGGTAGACCAAAGTTCGGCGGTTTCGGCAGGATCAAGGTCTTCCAGATTCGCAACCTCGCGATAAGGCACCACCAGCAGATGACCCGACGTGTATGGAAACGCGTTCATCAGGGCAAAGACCTTTGCCCCGCGGTGCACGATGTAACTCTGCTCGTCGGTCAGGTCGCTGCGCAAGATTTGCGTGAAGATCGAAACGTCCGATTTCTTTTGAGCACCCTGTCCGTGCACGACGTACTCGGCGCGCCAGCCGTTCCAGATTCGCTCGAGCATGCTCACTCAGCCGACATCCGCGGCTAGTTGCTCGATGAAATTGGCAAGACCGACATCTCGTCGAACCTCGCCGCCCCGTGGGTTGACGCCGACGGTCGAGTTTTTGACATCATCGTCGCCCACCACCAGCACGTAAGGAATTCGCTCGAGTTTCGAGGCACGAATTCGTTTGCCCAACTGTTCGTCGGCGACAAGTTGATCGACGCGATAACCAGACTTGGTCAACTGATCGACGACCTGCGACGCGTAACCCTCGTGGGCCGAGGCCACGGCGAGCACGCGCACCTGCACCGGCGCGAGCCATGTCGGGAATGACCCGCCATAGTGCTCGAGAAGCACGCCGAAGAATCTTTCGATCGAACCGAACAACGCCCGATGCAACATGATCGGGCGCCTTCTCGAGTTGTCGCTGGCGATGTATTCAAGACCGAAACGCTCGGGCAGGTTGAAGTCGCATTGAATCGTGCTCAACTGCCACTTGCGGCCGATCGCGTCGCGCACGTCGATGTCGATCTTGGGTCCGTAGAAAGCGGCGTCTCCGGGCGAGACGGAATATTGCAACCCATGGCGGTTCAACGCCTCGGTTAGCGCGTCGGTGGCTTTCTGCCAGATCGCATCCGACCCGACCGACTTTTCGGCGTTGCGCGTGCTCAACTTGAAATCGAATTCTGTGAAACCGAACCTGCGCAAAACGCTGAGCACGAAGTCGAGCAACGAGGTGATCTCGTCGGCCATTTGTTCTTCGGTGCAGAAAATATGGCTGTCGTCCTGGGTGAAGCCGCGAATTCGCAGCAAGCCGTGCAACGTGCCGGCCCGCTCGTAGCGGTAGACCGTGCCCAACTCGAAAAGGCGAAGCGGAAGCTCTCGATAGCTGCGTTGGCGGTCTCGATAGATCAGGCAGTGCATCGGACAATTCATCGGCTTGGGGTAATAGACGCCGTTGTCCATCTCCATCGGCGGATACATGCCGTCTTTGTAGAACTGCAGGTGACCCGACGTCTCGAACAGATGCGCGTTCGCCAAATGCGGGGTGAAAACAAATTTGTACCCGCCGTTTTGATGGCGTTCGCGACTGTAGTCCTCCATCAATTTTCGCACGATCGCGCCCTTCGGGTGCCAGACCGCGAGCCCGCCGCCCAACTCCTGCGGAAACGAGAGCAGATCCATTTCGACGGCCAATCGACGGTGGTCGCGTTTTTCCGCCTCTTCGAGCCTGTGCAGGTGCTCGGCGAGCGCCGACTTCGACTCCCACGCGGTGCCGTAGATGCGCTGCAACATCGGCCCCTTCTCGTTGCCGCGCCAATACGCGCCGGCCACTTTCATCAACGCGAAGTGACCGAGACGACTGGTCGAGGGCACGTGCGGGCCGCGACACAAGTCGACGAAGGTCTCGCTGTTGCGATAGACGCTCACCGCGTCGGCGCTGCCCGCCTCGAGGGCATCGGTCGAGTCGGCGTCACCTTTCGTTACGCGCTCGATGATTTCGCACTTGTACGGCTGATCTTTGAACAGTTTCAGGGCCTCGTTCGCGGTCATTTCGGCGCGCACGAACTGCTGATCTGCGTCGACGATTTTTTGCATCTGCGCCTGAATCGCCACCAGGTCGTCGTCGCTGAAAGTTTTGCCGCCGGGTAGTTCGAAGTCGTAGTAAAACCCGTCTTCGATCGCGGGACCGATCGAGAACTTCGAGCCTTCGAACAACTGCAAGACGGCCTGGGCCAAAACATGCGCCGTCGAATGACGCAAGACATGACGGCCCGCTTCAGTGTCGGCGGTGATGATCGAGACCCGAGCACCGTCTCTTAACGGCCGATTCAGGTCGGTTTCGACTCCGTCGATCATCGTGGCGACGGCGGCCTGGGCCAGACGCTTGCCGATCGACGACGCCAAATCGAGCCCGGTCGCACCTGACGCGAGTTCACGGGTTGACTCGTCGGGCAGACGAACCGTGATCGTCGAAGCCGCCTTATTCACGCAAACAGTCTAGATTGCGACGGTTTTAAATGTGGGTTCGATTTGCGCTCGAACGCTTTGGCGCGTAGTCGTAGACATACTCTTGCCCGGTCAGCGCCTGAATCTTCGTCATGATCTCGTCGGTCAACTGTCGCAACACCTCTGGGTCGTCGGCGCGTTCGAGATATTTGCGGGTGTCGATCGGGTCGCCGATCTCGATCTTGCATCGTTTGGCGAACTTCGGCATCACGGTGTCGGGCGCCATGATCGCGTCGGTGCCCGTGATGCCAACGGGAAACACGGGGCACCCGAATTTCAGCGCCAATCTCGCCGCGCCCGTTCGGCCCTTGTAAAGCTTGCCGCTCCTGCTTCGCGTTCCCTCGGGAAAGATGCCGAAGAGTTCGCCGCGCTCGAGCACCCTCTCGACGGCCGTCATCGCCACGGTCGCGCTTTCACCGCCGGTTCGGTCGAGTGGGATCATGCCGATTTTGGTGAACAACCACCGCGTCTTGAACGAGTCCATGTATTCGCTCTTGCCGACGACCGACATGTTTCGCGGCGAGAAAGTCAGCAGGAACACCGAGTCGAGAAAACTGATGTGGTTGGCGCAAAGTATCGCCGGCCCCGTAGACGGAATTTTCTCGAAACCCACGAGCGTGAATCGCCACAAACTCTTCGCCGTAAATCGGCAAAATGGCCTGAAGCGCGTCTGGAATTTCGTCGCCCCGACATATTTGGACGGGTCGAAACTGACTTTCTTCGCGTTCATGATTGGGTTGTTTCGACTTTCTTCGACCGCTGGTCGAGGTCAATGCCGAGCAGGCTTGCGCCCGCAGCAACACTTTGCCCCGCGGCGGCAGTCGCGTCAAGTGCGGCGATCGCCGCGGGCGTGTTCAAATCGTCGTCTAGGGCGTGGCGAACCGCGTCAAGTCCCGCCCGCCCGTCACCAGACTTGGCGTTTGACCACGACGCCAGGCGTTTCTCGGCCGCCTGCATCGACGACGGGGTCCATTCCCATTCGGTGCGATAGTGATTGGCGATCAAGGCCAGACGAATCGCGCGCGGATCGTGGATCTTGCGCAAACGATCCACGAATTCGAGGTTGCCGAGGCTCTTCGACATCTTGCTGCCGTTCATGAACACCATCGCGACATGCATCCAGTGGCGAACGAACAGTTCTCCGGTCGCCGCCTCTGATTGGGCTCGCTCGCATTCATGATGCGGAAAGATCAGGTCGCTCCCCCCGCCGTGGATGTCGATCGTCGTTCCGAGTTCGCGCAGGGCGAGCGCCGAGCATTCGATGTGCCAACCAGGCCGACCCGGCCCCCACATCGTGTTCCAACTCGGTTCGTCGGCGGCCGAGGGTTGCCACAACACGAAATCGAGCGGGTTTCTTTTGTGCGGATCCTCGATGTTGCCGCCGCGCTCGGCGGCGAGCCGTTTCATCGTCTGTTGGTCGTAATTCGAGACGCTGCCGAACGAACCGAACTTCGTGACATCAAAGTAGACGCTGCCACCGGCCTGATAGGCGAATCCCCGGTCGAGCACCATGCCGATGAACCCCCTGATGTCGGCGATCGCCGACGACGCGCGCGGAGTGCTGTAGACATCCAGTGCGTTGAGAGCCTTCATGTCGGCCTCGAACCTCGCCTCCTCCCCCGCCGCCAGATCCAGATAATGAACGCCGAGTTCGCGCGCCTTGGCGAACAACGGATCGTCGATGTCGGTGACGTTGCGAACGCACTTGATCGTGTGCCCCGCGTCGATCAATCGGCGCTGCAGGACATCGTAAGAGATGAAGGTGAACGCGTGGCCGATGTGGGTCGCGTCATACGGCGTGATGCCGCAGGTGTACATCAATATTTGTTTGCCTGGCGAAAAATCTACGACACTCCTTTTTGCGGTGTCATACAGCTTCATCGTCAAACGGCGTCACCACGAACGGGAATACCCGTGAGTCTCGGCGCGACACGGGTCTTGTATCGCACATTCAACTGCAACAGCACCGCGGTGAACGCTTCGATCGCCAAGGCGTTCGACAATGTGCCCGAGTTCAACGGTCGACAGCCGGGAATCTTGGCGACGATCTCGCAAACCGTTGCGGTCGCCGTCGGGTCGTCCGAACAAATCAAGACATCGCTGTCGACCTCGTGCCCAAGACGACCAAGTTCGGTCGCGGGCAAGTGCTGAAATGCGGCGACGACCTTCGACAGCGGAATCTCGGCTTGCACATGGGCGGCGATGCTGCCTCGCGGCGGCACCAGCGGCTGAAACTCTTTGCCGACTCGCACCAGTGCGTTGGCCATCGTCACCACGATTTTTCCGGCGAGATCCTGCACATGTTCGTTGACGACGGTCGCCGCCGAGTCCCACGGTGTGGCGATCACGACGAGATCGCATTTTGCCGCCGCATCGTTGTCGCCGCCCGAGAGATTCAACTTGTAATCGGGCCACTTTTTCTTCAGTTCGCCACAGACCGTTTGCGCCTTGTTCGCGTCGCGCGAACCCAGGATCACCTCGTAACCGACCGATGCCAGACGCAAACCGAGCGCGCCCCCGGCAGGACCAGTGCCGCCAAGCAAGCCGATGCGCATACTCCGCAACGATATCTGTTCAGAGCAACTACCGTTGAGCGCGTGGGTATTCTCGCGGGCAAAAATCTGGTGATCACCGGCGTGCTGACCGACGCGTCATTGGCATTTGGTGTCGCCCAACTCGCCCAACAAGAGGGCGCGAAGATCGTTCTCACGGGCGCGGGTCGCGGCCTTTCGATCACGCAGCGCGCCGCAAAAAAACTGCCGATGCAGGTCGAAGTAGTCGAGTTCGATGTGACCGTCGATGAACACACGGTCAACGCACGAGATTCGGTGAAAAAAATTCTCGGGTCGGTCGACGGCGTCCTGCACTCGATCGGGTTCGCGCCGGCGGCATGCCTCGGCGACGACTTCATGAAGGCGTCTTGGCAGGATGTTTCGACCGCGCTGCAGATTTCGGCCTATTCGTTGAAGACTTTGGCCGACGCCTTCGTTCCTCTGATGACCGCGGGTGGTTCGATCGTCGGTCTCGACTTCGACAACACCGTCGCCTGGCCGGCATACAACTGGATGGGCGTGGCCAAGTCGGCGCTCGAGAGCACGAACCGCTACCTGGCCAAGGCCCTCGGGCCGAAGAATATTCGCTGCAATTTGATCGCGGCGGGCCCGATACGAACCATGGCGGCGAAGTCAATACCGTCTTTCGCCGCCTTCGAGGACATTTGGGACAAACGCGCCCCGCTCGGCTGGAATGTCAACGACTCGACACCCGTGGCGCGCAGCGCGGTGGCGCTGTTGAGCGATTGGTTTCCTTCGACGACCGGCGAGATCATTCATGTCGATGGCGGTTTTCACTCAACGGGTGCCTGACCGTTGAAAAATATTGCTCGCAATATCCGCAAATTCGTCGCGAGTGTCGCCACGTTCTCGACGGTTTCGATCGGCATCGTCACGGTCTCGGGGTCTTCGCCGGTCTCGGCCGCGACTGGCAACAAAGACTTCGCCCTCGACGAACAGTGGGGTCTGCAGGTCACCAACGTCAGGGATGTTTGGCCAATCAGCACGGGGGTCGGAGTCATCGTGGCGGTCGTCGACTCGGGTTCGGGGCCCAATCCCGACTTGAACCAGAACCTTCTGCCAGGGCGATCGATCGTCAGGGGTCGAAACGAAGATAGCGCGACCGACGTCGACATGACGGGCCATGGCAGCCACGTCGCGGGAATCATCGCGGCTCAAATGAACAACGACATCGGTATCGCCGGGGTCGCGCCCAACGCGCAAATCTTGCCGATACGAATTCTCGACTCGCGCGGCAACGGCTCTGAAAACGATCTTGCCGCCGCGATCAGACTTGCCGTCGATCAAGGCGCGAGAGTCATCAACCTCTCGCTCGGTGGAAAAAGCCAAACCAACGCGCTGCAGTCGGCTCTCGAATACGCCGCCAGCAAGTCGGTATTGGTTGTCGCCGCTGCGGGCAACGGGGGCCCGAATGCCGACACGACATACCCTGCGGGCAACGACCTGACAATCGCCGTCACGGCGGTAGATCTAACCTTGAACTCGCCATCATTCGCCCAACGCGGCTCTTACATCGACATCTCGGCGCCGGGCATCAACATCTGCTCGACGATTCGCACCGATGTCACGGTCGACCCGGCACGACGATGCGCGGGTGCGAACGAACCATATTTGAACATGAGCGGCACCTCGATGGCGGCGGCGTTCGTCAGCGGTGTCGCCGCGCTCGTGCTCGGCGCCAGACCCAACTACACGGCGCAGCAGGTTCGCGAAGTCATGGTCGCGACCGCGCGCGACCTCGGTCTGGCGGGTCGCGACGAAACCTTCGGGGTCGGGCTGGTCGACGCCTACGCAATTTTCAAGAGCCTCGGGTACTTTCCCGACAAAATTGTTTTTCCAACCGTCTCATCACTGGGTCGTGTCGGCGAAGAATCCGTGGGTGGCACGGTGCAGATTCCGGAAAGCGAGAGACTGCAGTGGTATCGATGTCTCTCGCCCGGCGAGGAGACGCTGGTGATCCCGATCGACTGCGAGGCGATTTCGCGCGCCCAGCGAGCCGTGTATCGTCCAGTTCGAAAAGACATCGACGCGTTCTTGCGATTCGCAACCCTGGTCACCGTGAACGGTGTCCCACAGTTGCGGTTCTCGGCGACGACACCGAAGATTACGGCGATCTGGACGTCGATCTCGACACTCGAGGTCGGCGGAAGTGTCCCGATCAAAGATTTGGTGGTCAGCGCGTCGTCGGGTTCGACGACGGCGCGGGTTGTCTCAGGTCCGTGTCGTGTCACTAAAAATATCCTGACAGCTTTCGAAACAGGTGAATGCAAAGTTCGCATTTCCGCGAAGGCTAGACAGCCATACCCGAAGTTGGCGCTGACGGTTGTAATCGCCGTGGTGCAAAAAGTCTGAACTAGACAACCGATGCCCAACCGACTCGCCAACGAGACCAGCCCGTATCTGCGGCAACATCAGCACAACCCGGTCGACTGGTTCGGCTGGGGCGCCGAGGCGTTCGCCGAGGCGAAAAACCGTGATGTGCCGGTTCTCCTCTCGGTCGGCTACTCCGCTTGCCATTGGTGCCATGTCATGGCCCACGAATGTTTCGAGGATGCAGAGACGGCGTCGATGATGAATCGGTTGTTCGTGAACATCAAGGTCGACCGCGAAGAGCGACCAGACGTCGACTCGATCTACATGGACGCGGTGCAGGCGATGTCGGGGCGCGGCGGCTGGCCGATGACCGTGTTCATGAGCCACGATGGGAGGCCATTTTTTGGCGGCACATATTTTCCGAAGCCGTCGTTCTTGAAACTCATGACCGCGGTCGACGACGCCTGGCGAACCCGACGCGCCGAACTCGAGACCAACATGACGGCCTTGACCGAGTCGATCGGTAGAACCGCACAGATCGAACCCGACAAGTCGTTGCCTGATCAAACCCTGATCGACAAGGCGTGCGAGAATTTGCTCGAATCTTTCGACCCTCGATGGGGTGGCTTCGGCGCGGCGCCGAAGTTTCCGAGCACGATGAACATCGACTTGTTGCTGCGCAAACACCGCGCAACGCCGAGCGCGAAACTCGAAACGGTGATCACCACGACGCTCGACGCGATGGCCTCGGGCGGAATGTACGACCACTTGGGTGGCGGCTTCGCCAGATACAGCGTCGACGAGAAGTGGCTGGTGCCGCATTTCGAAAAAATGCTGTATGACCAGGCGTTGCTGCTGCGCGTCTATGCGCACGCGGCGAAGGTTTTTCCCGAGAGATGCTACGAACAAATCTGCGTCGAGATCGTCGAATACGTGGTGCGCGATCTGCGTCACCCCTCGGGCGGATTCTTCAGCGCCGAAGACGCCGACTCGCTCGACGACGAGGGCCACTCGCACGAGGGGCACTTTTATGTTTTCACACCGAATGAAGTACGAGAGATTTTGCCCCCCGACGAGGCCGAGATTGCACTCGACTATTTCGAAATGACCGAACTCGGCAACTTCGAGGGCAAGAATATTCCGACGAGGCTCAATCATCGCGGCGACCTGCGGCGCGACGCGCGACTGAACAGAATCCGCGAGAAACTTCTGAGTGCTCGAGGTCTGCGCACCCGCCCGCTGCTCGACGACAAAGTTCTCACCGAATGGAACGCGATGATGACGGTTTCTTTGGCCGAGAGCGCATCACTGCTGAATCGACCGCAGTGGTTGGCGCTCGCCGAACAGAACGGCGAGTTTTTGCACCAAAACCTGAGGGTGTCGGTCCCAGAAAACAAATTCAAGTGGATGCGCAGTTGGCAAGAGTCGGGCTCGCCCAAGGCCCGGCACCACGCTTTGGCCGCCGACCTCGCCCACCTGGTCGACGCCTTCACCCGACTCGGCGAGGCGACCGGTCGGGCGATTTGGTTCGAGAGGGCCGCCGAAGTCGCCGACCAACTGTTGAGCGAATACTGGGACGTGAAGAACGGCGGTTTGTTCACGGTCGCGAACGAAGCCGAGACGCTGGTGGTGCGTCAAAAAGATCTGCTCGACAATGCGACCCCCTCGGCCAACTCGACCGCTGCTACGGCGCTGATCAGGCTGGGTTCGATCTTGGGCGACGACCGTTTCGGCGACGCGGCCGACCAAACATTGCGATTGTTTTCGCGCATCATCGGTGGTGCGCCTAGCGCTTTCGCCAACTTGTTGATGGCCGCGAACCTGAGACACACGGGCCTGACCGAAATAGTCGTTGCCGGTCGTCGCGACGACCTGGTCGAGGCGGCCAAAGCCTGTTGGCTGCCTGGCGCGGTTTTGGTGCACGGCGAAAGGTTCGATTCACCGCTGTGGCACGCGAGAACCGACGGCTTGGCCTATGTCTGTCGTGACTATGTCTGCAGTGCCCCCGTCGACAACGCCCAAGCCCTCGTCAAGGCCTTGGGCGGCGAACCCTAAAAAGTATTTTCGCGAATCACCTCGTCGGGTTTGCGCCGCGCTCGACGGGCACTCGCGCCTTTTTCGGTCTGCACCACCGATGCCGGCCAACCAATCGCCACCGCGCCGATCAACTGCATCTGCTCGGGTGCGTTCACTGCTTCTCGCAACTGTGCTTCTCCGTTGAACACCCCGAAAAACAGGGCGCCTAGACCCAGGTCGTGGATGGCAAGCAGTAGTTGCATCGTCGCGAAACTCGCGTCAACCGTCCAATATGGGGTCGACCATGCCGAAAGATTTTCACCAAGATTCGTCGAGGCTTTGTCGGGCTCGCCGTAGCGGTCGAGATAAGCCTGCGGATCGGCGAACACGAGGGCGATCACCGGCGCGTTCAACAAGTTCTTCCACCTGAAGGTTTTTCGCCTCGGCTCGGGCAAGGTGATGTCCCAGAATCTTTTCGTGTCGGCGTCGCGCATCACCACGAGATGCCAGCCTTGGGTTTTGCCCGCCGATGGCGCCCAAGTGGCGATTTCGACGACGCGGTCGATCAACTCGGGTGCGACGGGCTTGTCGCGAAACGATCGCACCATTTTGCGCGACCTTGCGCAGTCCGCGAACTGCATCGGCTGTTGCTAGTGCTTGCCGAGTTTGAGCAGGCTCTCGGTCATCGTCCAACCGTGCACGACCAGAGCGCCAGACTTTTTAGACGAAAGATTTTTGAAAAACGCCGCCACTTCGGCGGGTGCTTTGCCGGGTTTGAGCGACTCGAAATCCAGGAAACCACTCTGCCCGTTGCTCTTGATCAAAAACGACTGATCGTCGTATTGGGCCTCGCACCCGAATCGACGGGCCAATCGTTTGCCCCAGGCCCGCTCTTCGCCGACTGCGCGGTGGTCGGGTCGAGGGATGATGCCGGTCAGCGACTTGAACGCCTCGAGCGCGTCGACTCGAACAAAGCGCGAACCCACCACGACATCTTCGTCAGGAAACGCCATCAGGGCACGGTGATAGGCCTCGCTCATCAAACCCTTCAGCACCTGGTCGCGTTTGGCGGTTCGCTTGACGCTCAACATGCCGAGCAGCACGCACGGCGTGCCGCCGATTCGCTCGAGCGTTGAGAACATGAAGCCGTTGAGTTTGCCGTCGAGTTTCGCGCTCGCAAAAAGCACCCAGTCTTCTTTGGCTTTTGAAATTGCACCGATGCCGAAGGCGCCGCCCATTGCGGCGAGATCGTCGAGATCTGAGTCAACGAGCGCCGAGGCATCGATGGTCTTGACAACTAACGGCATACCTCTTTAAGTCTGCCAGCAAAATCGCCGATTTCCGATGGCTGAATTGTCGTTTTGTCAGCCGATGTAAACGCTGTCGCCGTAGGAGGCGCGCAAAATGCCGATTGCGCCGTCGATGTTGACGTTGTACTCGGGGGCCAACCGCAAACTTTTGCCGCCCGGCATGTGCAACTGCACGGGTGTCTCGCCCCCGTGGTCTTTCAACAACTCCTGCAATTGGAAGATGTCGTCCTGCGAGAGGGCCCGGGATCCGAGCTCGATGTGCAGGCTCATGTCGCTGGCGCGCATCGGCTCGACGACCTTGATTTCTTGGGCGTTGAACGCGAGCCGGGCTTCTTCTCGACGGTCGAGACGACCGCGAACCGTGACGATCACGTCTTCCTCGATCAAGTGCCTGAAACTGGCGTAGGTCTTCGGAAAAATGTTGACATCGATCGAGCCCTGCAGGTCTTCGATCGTGATCACGGCCATTTGGTCGCCCTTTTTCGTGGTCTTCCGGTTGACCGACGTGATGACGCCGCCGAGCGTCAGATATGCGCTGTCGGCCCGCTCTTCAAGTTCGGCCAATGAACACTCGACTTTGCGTCGCAGTTGCCCCTCGACCCCGCGCAACGGGTGATCGGAGACATAAAGACCCAACATCTCGCGCTCGACCTTGAGTTGCTCGGCCTTTTCATAGTTGATCTGCGGGATCTCGACCTGCTCTGAAAAAACCGTCTCGGTTTCGCCCGCGCCGTCAAAAAGACTCATCACGCCCTGGTCTCGATCGCGACGACGATTGAGCGCCTTGTCGATGATCGTCTCGAACACGAGCAACAGACCCTTGCGCGGATGCCCCAAAGAGTCGAAAGCCCCCGCCTTGATCAACGACTCGACGGTGCGCTTGTTGAGCACCCCGATCGGCGCGCGGTCGGCGAAATCATAGAAGGAGGTGAACGGCCCGTTGGCCTCGCGAAAATCGACCAACTGGCCGATCAGTGCCTCGCCCACGTTGCGAATCGCCGAGAGCCCGAAACTGATGACACGGTGTTGACCGTCGACCACGGGCACGAAGTCGACGCCCGAGGTGTTGATGTCGGGCGTTTTGACCACGATGTTGCTGGCCCGCGCATCGGCCAAGAAAATCGCCGCTCGGTCGTAACTCGCCTTGACGCTCGTGAGCAGACACGAGAGGTACTCGATCGGATAGTTGGCCTTGAGATAGGCGGTCTGATAGGCGATGAACGCATAGCCGTAGGCATGGCTCTTGCCGAACGCGTAGTCGGCGAAGTTCTCGATCGAGTCAAAGAGGCCCTCACCCAGCTCTTTTGAATACCCGTTGTCGAGACAACCCTGCTCGAAACTCGCGCGCTGCTTTTTCATGTCGGCACGATTCTTTTTGCCGCAAGCCTTGCGCAGGTCGTCGGCTTTCTCGAGGCTGTAACCGGCGAATTTCTGGGCGACGCGCATCATGCTCTCTTGATAGATCATCAGGCCGAAAGTGTCGTCGAGCAGTTCACGGGCGTCTTCGTGGAAGATCTTCGGCGTCTTGCGGCCGTTCTTGTAGTCGGCATAGTCGTTGTGCATGTTCGCGCCCATCGGTCCGGGCCGATAAAGGGCGACGATCGCCGCGATGTCGTCGATGGTGCGTGGCACCATGCTGCGCACGAGGGCGCGAATGTTGGTTGATTCGAGTTGGAACACGCCGATCGTGTCGGCGCGTTGCAACAGGGCGAAGGTTTTTTTGTCGTCGAACGGCGCCTTGTCGATGTCGAAGCCGGGGTTGCTGAACTTTTGGATCATCTTGTTCGTATCGGTGATCACATCCAGGTTGCGCAGGCCCAAGATGTCCATTTTCAGGAGACCCAATTCTTCGACCGCGTGCATTTCATATTGGGTGACGATCGGGGCGTCTTCGGCCTGCTGACCTGGTTCGGCCTTGCGCTGAATCGGCAGATATTCGGTGAGTTTTTCTTTGGTGATCACCACGGCGGCCGCGTGAATGCCGACGCTTCGCTTGAGACCCTCGAGACCCCTGGCGGTGTCGATGATCGTCTTTACATCGGGGTCGCTCTCGTAGAGCGCCCGCAGGTCGCCCGCGGCGCGATAGCCGTCTTTGTGTTGTTCGCTTTCCTCGAAGCAATATTTCAGCGGCGTGTCGCGCCCCATCACGACGGGCGGCATGAGCTTGGCGATCTTGTCGCCCAGACCATATGGAAAGTTCAAGACGCGCGCGGCGTCGCGCACCGAGTTGCGCGCCTTGATCGTGCCGAAGGTGATGATCTGGGCGACATGATCGCGACCATATTTTTCGGCCGCGTATCTGATCATCTCGTCGCGAAAACGCGAGTCGAAGTCCATGTCGATATCGGGCATCGACCGCCGACCCGGATTCATGAATCGTTCGAACAACAGGTCGTACTTGATCGGATCAAGATCGGTGATCCGCAACGAGTAAGCCACGGCGCAACCGGCCGCCGAACCTCGGCCCGGCCCGACTCGAATCGATTTTTCGCGCGCGTATCGCACCAGGTCGCCGACGATCAGAAAATACGAACTGAAACCCATCGTCTTGATCGTCAAGAGTTCGTAGGCGATGCGTTCGACGACCTCCGGTGCGAGCTTCTCGCCCCAACGGTCTTTTGCTCCTTGCCAAGTGAGGTGCTCGAGGTAGGCGTGATCATCGGCAAAACCCTCGGGTATCGGAAAGTTCGGCAGCACGGGCACATTGAACTGAATGTCGACCTTGGCCCGCTCGGCGACCCAAAGAGTGTTGTCGCAGGCTGTAGGTTGCTCGCGAAACAACCACCGCATCTCTTCGGCCGACTTCAAATAGTGCTCGTGCCCCTCGAACTTGAGTCGATTCGGGTCGTGTATCGTGCAGCCGGTCTGCACGCACAACAATGCGTCGTGGGCGGCGCTGTCTTCGCGGTGCGTGTAGTGGCAGTCGTTGGTGGCCAACAACGGTGCCCCGATTTTTTTGGCGATTTCGATCAGTTTCGGGTTGGTCTCGATCTGCAATTTGATGCCGTGGTCCTGCAGTTCGATAAAAAAGTTGTCTTTGCCGAAAATATCCTGGAGGCGCGCCGCCGTCGAGAGGGCCTCTTCGTCTTTGCCGTTCTTCAGAGCCTGCAGCACGTGGCCGCCCAGACAACCCGAGGTTGCGATCAGCCCGCCGCTGAACTTCTTCAGGAGTTCCCAGTCCATGCGGGGTTGGTAGTAGTAGCCCTCGAGAAATGCGAGGCTCGCCAACTGAATCAGGTTCTTGTAACCCTGGTTGTTCTCGGCCAGAAGCGTGAGATGGTAATAAAGTTTTTTGCCCGCATCGGTGTCGCCGCCGCTGTCGTCCATTCTTCCGCGCCTGGTCGGGCGTTCGTGTCGCGACTCGTAGGCCATGTAGGCCTCGGTGCCGATGATCGGTTTGATGCCGCGCTTGGTGCACTCTTTGTAGAAGTCGATGACGCCGTACATGTTGCCGTGGTCGGTGATGCCGAGCGCGGGCTGACCGTCGGCCACCGCGCGATCGACGAGTTCGTCGAGACGCGACGCCCCGTCGAGCATCGAGAACTCGGTGTGCACATGCAAATGGGTGAACGACTTGCCCATTACAGATATGTTCCCGGACGGTCTCCTGGTTGAGTGTTGGGATTCTTCCCTGATTGAATTTGCCGCTGCTCGGCGTTTTGTCGCATCGAAAGTTGCTGGGCGAACATCGTGGCTTGTATGCCGTGGAACAAACCCTCGAGCCAGCCCACAAGTTGCGCCTTCGCCACCCTCAACTCGGCGTCGGTCGGCACGTCACCGTCGTTGAAAGGCAGCGCGAGCATGCGCAACTCTTCTTGCAGATCGGGCGACAACGCCTCTGCCAGCTCGACGATCGATCGCTCGTAGATTTCGGCGAGCCTTTCGCGCGACGGTGCGTCGAGGGTCATCGAGTGAACCTCGTCGAGAAGTTGTTTGATCATCGAGCCGATGCGCATCACCTTGGCCGGCGCGGTGACGGTCTCGAGAACCGCCTCATCGGCCTCGCCGACGATCTCGGTTTTCGGAATTTCGGGTGATATTTCTTCTGGATTACTCATGGTGGGTCGCCAAATTTATCATTGATCTGCCGTGGCGAGCAACGGTACATCTAATTCATCGTCGGTCAAAGCACCGTGTCGACACTGCAACAAAAACGACCCCGAATCGGCGGCGTCGTCGAAACTGATCGGCTCGCGGGCGACCAACGCCACATCGCCGAGGCGCTTTTTTGTGGCGGCGCCCAGGCGCGGACCGAGCCAATTCTCCTCGATGACCTGCGACCTGCCGACGACCCAAGCCTGGTCGCCGTGATGCGCAGTCGCTCGGGCCAGAAGTTCTGCGTCGGCGCCGTTGCGCGCGTGCAACCACCTGAACCGACCCTCGCCCGATTGATGGCTGGTCAGCGCCAGAACATCGGGGTGCGGAGAAATCGTGTTGTCGCCCACCATCACCTGCCCATGATCGGCCGTGACGATCAATGCCGAGCCCGGGACAAGGGCGTCTCGAACGCGTTGCACGATCGTGTCGGCAGTTCGCAACTCGGCCTCGTAAAAATCACCGAAGCCACGCTCATGTGCGATCTTGTCGACGCCGTCGTAATAGGCGTAGACGAATTTTTCTCCCGCACGAAGCAGACGGCCCACCTCTACGGCGATGCTCGAAGGCGCGCGCCAACCCATCGGGCGGGCGCCTCGCAAATGCGCCTCGGTGAAAGCCGTGCCCTCGAGTTCGGCCTTGCTCAAAACGGGCACGCTCGCGCCCATGAACGGCGGACACGGCTGAACGACCTCGGGTCGATAGAGATTTCTCAGATCACCTTTCTCGTCGCCCCATCGCAGCATCTGCATGACTTGCGCGCCCATGTCGACGCGATAACCGACCAGACCATGTTCGGCGGGGGCAAGACCCGTGGTGATCGATGTGAGTGCGCTGACGGTCGTGGTCGGGGCGACCGTGGTGATCGACGAACCCTGCATCGCCGCCATGGTCGGACAATTGTCGAGGTTTTTTTGCAACTGGTGCCAACCCAGACCGTCGAGCACGAGCAACACCACCTGTTTGCTGTTGCGCACGCAATTCGGCATCCAATCCGGCAAATCTCGGGTGCCGCCCGGCCCAAGAATCGCCGGAATGATGCCGGTGATGCACGCGCCTTTGTAGTCGGGAAGACGAGGGGATGAAAATTTCGGCGAATTCATTGCGTGACCCACGAGAGTAGTTCAGCGATGCACGCCCCGCTTTTTGTGGCTTGGCAAAAAGTCGTAGAATAACGCCGTGCGCATTTCTACTCGCGGGGATTACGCCTGTCGAGCGCTTTTGTCGCTGACCCTTCATGCCGACGAAGAAGGACCGACTTCGGTGCGCGACATCGCCGAGAGAACCGCCCTTCCCCAGCCGTATCTCGAGCAGATTTTGTTGGCTTTGAAAGGTGCGGGTCTCGTCAAGTCGAAACGCGGCGTTGGTGGCGGCTACATTTTGGCCCGACCCGCCGACGAGATTCGACTTTCTGAAATCATCTCGGCCGTGGACGGACCAATCTCCGTCGGCGATTTCGGCGAACCCCACAAAGACGGGGCCTGCGACCACGATGGTCAATGCGTGTTGTTGGCCGTGTGGAACTTGGCCAGCGAATACATGCGCGAGCATCTCGCCAAATACACGCTCGGAGATGTCGCGGCTATTTCACGCGGCGAGGCGGCGTGGCCCTCGGCCAAAAAATAATCTCACGAACATTTTTTGAGCACCTCGGCGAAATCTGCGGGCGGCGCCGCGTCGAAACTCATCTGCTTGCGCGAAACAGGATGATCGAAACTCAACGACATGGCGTGCAGCATCGGGCGCGGCGAGGACAATACGCTGCGCGCCCCGCCATATATCGAATCGCCGACGACGCTGTGCCCGAGAGTGGCGAGGTGAACGCGAATCTGGTGTGTCCGCCCCGTCTCCAACCCGCACTCCAAAAGCGAGCAGGGCACCGGCAAATTGAACGCTTGTTTCACTTCATAGTTGGTACGCGCAACCTTGCCGTCTGCGACCACGGCCATTTTCGTCGGATCGCGTTGGTCACGACCTAGCGGGGCGTCGATCACACCCGAGACCGCGCTCATGTGTCCCCAAACCAACGCCAGATATCGGCGCGAGACGACACGCCTCGAGAGGGCGTCGACCAGGGCCGCGTATGACTTTTGGGTTCTGGCCATCATCATCAAACCGGTGGTGCCGGCATCAAGGCGATGCACGACACCGGGTCGAAACGGATCGCCGACACCGGCGATCTCGGGAAACCGGGCCAACGCCGCGTTGACCAATGTGCCGGTCGGGTTGCCCGCGCCCGGGTGCACGACGATGCCGGCCTGCTTGTTGAGCACGATCAGATCGTCGTCGGAATAGACAAGTTCAAGGGCGATCTCGGGTTCGGCGACCGGCAATTGTTTTCTCGGCAACAGCGAAAGATCGACCGCGAGAGTTTGCCCCTCGTGCGCCTTGACTTTTCCCGCGACGACGACCTCGCCGTCGATTCGCACCGCCGCGGCCTCGATCAACGAAGCGGCGGCGGCACGAGGAACGTCGGCGACGATCGAGACGATGCGATCAATTCGCTGGCCCGCAAGCGCGCTCGGCACGGTTTCGCGGACAACGGAGGATCCCCCATCGTCGATGCCCGAATTCTCTGGTGTCATGGCTGGATCGATTTCGAACGCCGATGGGTCGAGTAAAGCGACGAAACGACCAATAACGCGCCGACAGAAACGGCCGAATCGGCGATGTTGAAAACAGGGAACCATTGCAGGTCGATGAAATCAACCACCGAGCCCCCCAACCAGGCCTCGCCCCGGAAAAGTCGATCGACGACGTTGCCCAACGCACCGCCGATCAACAACGCCGTGCCAAAAATGGCGAGTTTCGAATGTTGTCTCGACAAACCCCGCCAAAGCCAAACGATCACCCCGATGGCCAGCAAACCGATGATGCGACCCGAGCCTTGGCCCCGAGAAAACGCCATGCCCGAATTGAAAACAAGATTGAACCTCAGCGTCCAGACAAGATCGATCGTGCGACCGCTCGCCAGTTCGTTCAGCGCCCAATGTTTCGTCGCCTGATCGAGAACGACGACGACCGCGATTACAAGTTTGACCAACGAACGGGAACCGTCAGTACGAGCCAATGCCACCCACGCGCTCGACCACCAACTCGGTCGTCCATGGAAGCGCCTTCAGCCTCTCGCGAGGAATCGGCAGACCTGAACGGGCCGAATAACCGTAGTCACCCGTCTCGAGTCGCTTCAACGCGTCGTCGATTTCTTGCACCGTTTGACGGGCGGAAGCCGAAAGAGTTAGATCGCGCTCGCGCTCGACGACCATCGTGTCGCCCTCGCCGCCTTCGTCGTCAAACTGCACATCGCCCATCTCCGAGTTTTCGACGATCGCATTCGCCTCGCTCTCGAGTTGGTTGGCCTGACCGAGCAGTTTTCGGCGCTCGGTGATCAACAATTCGCGCTGCGACTTCAAGAACTCGATGTTGAATTCTTTGGTCGGGGTGATGCCGTCTTGCATAACGCCCTTGATGATCGGAGGCTTTGGCGGTGCAACCGGTCTGCGTGACGACTCGATTTCTGCCAAGCGGGCGGCTTCTTTGGCCGCGAGTCTGGCCGCCTTCTCTGCCTCGCGCGCGAGTTTGGCGTCGAGACGCTGTTTTTCTTTGGCGGCTCGCAGCGCGATTCGTTCGGCGAGTTGCTGGGCCTTTAGTTTGGCCCGTTCTTTTGCCAGTCGCTGGGCCTCTTTTTGTTTCTCGCGTTGCAATCTTTTGCGCTCGGCGATGGCCAGTCGCTTTTCGCGTTCACGCTGCTTTTTCAGGGCCTTGATTTTGTCGCTTTTGATCTTTTGCTCGAGCTTCTTTTTCTTTTCGAGTTTTTTGCGCAGCTCGAGTTTTTTGCGCAGCTCGAGTTTTTTGCGCAGCTCGAGTTTTTTGCGCAGCTCGAGTTTTTTGCGCAAAAGATTCGCGCAAAAGATTCTTGCGGGCAAGCTCCTTCTTGCGGGCCAACTCCTTCTTACGGGCCAACTCCTTCTTGCGGGCGAGTTCCTTCTTGCGGGCCAACTCCTTCTTGCGCGCCAGCTCTTTCTTGCGGGCCAACTCCTTCTTGCGGGCAAGTTCCTTCTTGCGCGCCAGGGCCTTTGCCTTTGCCGATTTTTTCGACGGCTTATTTGACTTTTTCTTCTTGCCCTTGCCCGATGCCATTGCTACCTCTCGAGTCGAATCAAACCCAAACCTTGTTGCTTGACCGCGCTACGCTACCCGATTTACCGCCACAAATACCGCCACGCCGTCGAGATCGGCGTTCGGGGTTTTGCCTTTGCCGATATTGCCGACGGTCAATTCGACGGCCAAAGTTTCTGTCTTGATCATCGCGTGATGGGCCGTGATCTGGGTTTGCATCGCGTCAGACAGACCCAACTCGAGGTGAATGCGATCTGAGACATCCAAACCCTCGTCACGACGCCGTTGTTGAACCAGTCGCACGATGTCTCGGGCGACCCCCTCGGCGACGAGTTCGTCGGTCAAGTCGATATCCAAGACGACGACGCCACTTTCGACGCTCAATGCACCGCTCGCCCCAGACGATTTGGGCACGAGTTTCAACTGATACTCGCCCGGCAGCAATTCGACCGAACCGACTTTGACGACATCGCCTACTCGTTGCCACTCGCCGGCCTTCACCGCCTTGATCACCGCCTGGGTGCTCGCCCCGAGCCTCGGCCCGACCACGCTCGGCACCACCTGAAGTTCGAACGCCGCGACCGAGGCAACATCGTCGATCAACTCGACGCTGCGCACGTTTACCTCATCGGCGATGATGTCGATGAAATTCTTCAGCGCTCCCGAGTTCGCCGAGGCGACGGTCAGTTTGGCCAACGGTTGTCGAACACGTCGCGAGTGAACCTTGCGCAAGCCCAGAACGGTCGAGCAAACATCTCGCACACGATCCATTGATTCGACCAATTTCTCGTCGTTCTTGAGATGTTTGGTGGTCGGCCAATCTTGAAGATGAACGCTGCGCTCGCCGGTCAAACCCCTGAAAACTTGCTCTGATATCAACGGCAAGACGGGCGCGGCGACACGGGTCAAAACATGCAGAACCGTGTGCAGCGTGTTGATCGCCGCGACCTCGCCGCTCCAGAATCGATCACGGCTGCGCCGAATGTACCAATTGGTCAGAGCATCCAGAAAGTTGCGAATCTCCGAGCAGGCCGCAAAAAGATCGTAACTATCGAAACTCTTCGTGGTTTTTTCGACGAGCCCGGACAGTTTCGACAAGATATATCGGTCGAGAACATTGTCGCTGGATGTGTCGAACTTGCCGACCACATTTTCGGCGTTCGCGTAAAGCGACAAGAAATACCAACTGTTCCAAAGCGGAAGGATCACCTGTCGCACCGTGTCGCGCATGCCCTCTTCGGTGACGGCGAAGTCAGAGCCACGCAAGATCGACGACGAGAGCAGATACCAGCGCATCGCGTCGGCGCCGTGGCTGTCGAAAACCTTCATCGGGTCGGGATAATTGCGCAGGCTCTTCGACATTTTCGCGCCGTCCTCGCCGAGCACGATGCCGTGGCTCACGCAATTCGAAAACGCCGGCCTGTCGAACAAGGCGGTGGCCAAGACATGAAGCGTGTAGAACCATCCCCGCGTCTGACCGATGTATTCGACGATGAAGTCGCCCGGATAGTGATTTTCGAACCACTCCTGATTCTCGAACGGATAATGAACCTGGGCGAACGGCATGGAACCGCTCTCGAACCAACAGTCGAGCACCTCGGGCACGCGACGCATCATCGACTTGCCGGTCGGGTCGTCGGGATTCGGCCGAACCAGATCGTCGATGGTCGGTCGATGCAATTCGTTTATCTCGACACCGAAGTCGCGGCGCAATTCGGCGATGCTGCCGTAGACGTCGATGCGCGGATAATTCGGGTCGTCGCTTCGCCAAACCGGTATCGGCGAACCCCAGAACCTGTTGCGACTGATCGTCCAATCGCGCGCGTTCTCGAGCCACTTTCCGAAACTGCCGTGCTGCAGGTGGTCGGGCACCCACCGCACCTGCTGGTTGAGTTCGACCATGCGATCGCGAATCGCCGTGACTTTGACGAACCACGAACCCACCGCCTTGTAGATCAGGGGTTTGCCCGTGCGCCAACAATGCGGATACGAGTGGTCGTAGGTTTCGTGTCGATATACGACGCCGCGATCTTTGAGGTTTCTGATGATCGCCGGGTTGGCGTCGAAAACCAGTTGCCCCGCGAAGTCGGAAACTTCGGCGGTGAATCTTCCGCGCGAGTCGACCGGCACGACGAGGTCGATCGCCGCTTCTTGACAGACGCGTTGGTCGTCTTCGCCGAAACCGGGCGCCAAGTGCACGACGCCCGTGCCGTCTTCGGTCGTGACGAAATCTCCGCCGATGATCTGAAACGCGTTCGCCTGATCTGAGAAATAGTCGAACAACGGCCTGTATCTTCGCCCGACCAACTGCGAACCACGCAGCGTCTGCAACACCACTGGTTCGGGAAACTCTCGCTCGTACGCCGAGAGTCGTTCTTTGGCGATGATCAGTTTTTTTGAATCTTGTTCGACGACGACATATTCGATTTCGGGCCCGACTGCCAACGCCAGATTTGATGGCAGTGTCCACGGGGTCGTCGTCCATGCCAGGATGATCTCGCCCGTGTCGAGCGAGAAGCCGACGGTGACCGCGGGATCTTGCACCTGCTTGTACGCGTCATCCATCCGAGTTTCGGTGTTCGACAACGGGGTTTCGAGCGCCCACGAATATGGCAGCACCCTGAAACCTTCGTAGATCAAGCCTTTGTCCCACAGAGTCTTGAAAGCCCACATCACGCTCTCCATATAAGAGGTGTCGAGCGTCTTGTAGTCGTTGTCGAAATCGACCCATCGGGCCTGACGGGTCACGTAGCGCTCCCAGTCGCTGGTGTATTGCAACACCGATGTGCGGCAATATTCGTTGAACTTTTCGATGCCGAAATCTGTGATCGCCTGTCGACCCGAGATGCCGAGTTGGCGTTCGGCCTCGGCCTCGGCGGGAAGCCCGTGGCAGTCCCAACCGAAACGACGCTCTACGCGTTGGCCCCGCATCGACCGATAACGCGGCACGGCGTCTTTGACGAAACCCGTGAGCAAGTGACCGTAGTGCGGCAAACCGTTGGCGAACGGTGGCCCGTCATAGAAAACGAATTCGTTCGAGCCATTGTCGCCTGGCTTGCGCGCGTCGACCGACGCGACGAAAGTCTTGTCGCGTTTCCAGTATTCGAGAACTTCGTTTTCGAGCGACGGAAAATTCGGTTGCGGTTCTACCTGCGGATAAGCCACGAGTTGACTAGCACCGCAGAATCATGCCCTGCACGACGATCTGCAGGAAAAGCAAAACGACAAGAGGCGTCAAGTCGAGGGCGCCCGTGCGCGGCATAAAACGACGTACCCAATCGAAGACGGGCTCGGTGAATCGGCCGACGAAAAACGAAATCTGCGCCACGACCCCGCCGCTGGTCGCGGGGAACCACGACAGCACGACGCGAACGATGATCATGTAGATGAATATCTGCGTGGCCAGACAGAGAATCGAAATCATAAATCAACGGACCGCGCTAACCGCGCGAGATTCGGGCGCCGTAAGGCTTCATCATGAACACGCCGTTGCTCATCTTTTCCATCGAGCCGTTGTTGGCGTAGCAGACACCGCTGGCGAAATCGACGATTCGTCGCATCGTTTTTGGATCGGTGGACTGCACGTTGATGATCACCGGGTTGCCTTCTTTGAAACGATCGGCGATTTCTTTGGCGTCTTCGTAGCTGATCGGACGAATCGTCACCGGATCGGCGGCCGGCATAACGGGTCGAGCCACCGCCTCGGCGCGCCGACCAGCCACTGGTCGAACCGTCAGACCCGAGTCGTGCTGGGCTTGCTGCGCGCGCATGCCCTCCGAGCGTCCGCCATAATCTGAATCGTCGTCGTAGGCGTCGTCAGGTTCGTCGTATATATCGCGCGAATCGCGGGCGTCGCGTTGCCGGCCCCGCGCCGGCATGCGCCGATTTCGATCTACGGCGACCGAGTCGTCGTAGTCGTCATAAGCCTCATCGGGGCCCAAACCCAAATAATCCATCGCTCGCCGAAACATAGACATAACTAAATGCTAGTTGACCAAATGTCGGCATTTCGGGCATGCGCGCGGCTCAGGGCGCTCGACTTATGACTCACGACCGCTGACCGAACAACGCCGAACCGACGCGGATCATCGTCGCGCCCTCTTCGACGGCGACCTCCAAGTCGGCAGTCATGCCCATGCTGCAGTGTTCGAGGCCCAAGTCGTCGGCAATTTTGCGCAACAGACGAAACCCGGGTCGCGCCTGTTCGGCACTGGCGTCAGTCGGACCGACGGTCATCAGGCCGACCACCTGCAACCTGCTTTCGACGGCGAGTCGCAGCAAGTTTTCGATCTCGGCGACTTCGCAACCGCCCTTGTCCGCCTCGTTGGTGGTATTGACCTGGAGCATGATTTTTGCCCGTCGATCAACCTCCGAGTCGTTGCAACGCTTCGCGATCTCGCCGATAAGTTCGACACGATCGACGCTTTGCCAGACATCCACACAGTTTTTGAGCAACTTGATTTTGTTGGTTTGCAGTCGTCCGATGAAGTGCACGGCGAGCCGTTTTTCAGCGGGAACTTCGGCGAATTTGGCGACAAGTTCTTGGGCGTAATTTTCACCCACACCGTCACAGCCCGCGTCGAAGGCGGCGACCATGGCTTCGGCGCCAAAAGATTTCGTCACCGCGATGAGTTTGACCATTTCTCCGCCCGAGGCGTCGATGCGCCCGCGCACCTTGGCGACGTTCGCCGCAACCGAGACCGGGTCGACGGTCGTCATGCCGTCTGCAGCCCGCGCGGGTTATTTGAGAAAGTCCGGAAGATCGTCGTCGTCATCTGCCCCGCGCAGCGGATCAGATGTGTTGCCGAACAGATCTTTCAGGCGACCGCTTTTCGGTTCGGGTCGAACGGTTCCCGAAGTCGCCGTGTTTCGACCATCACCGCGGGTGGCGGTGCGTTGCGCGGCACTGTCCCAGCGTTCGAAACCAGCGGCGACGACCGTGACCCGCACTTCGTCGGCGACATCGTCGTCGATGACCAAACCATGGATGATGTTCGCGTCTTGATGCGCCACGCCTCGCACGATTTCCATCGCGTTGGTGACCTCGAACAGGCCGACGTTCGACGGACCCGTGATGTTGACCACGATGCCCCGAGCACCTTCGAGCGACGCCTCGAGCAACGGCGAATTGATCGCCGCGTTCGCCGCCAACACGGCTCGATTGTCTCCGCTCGCCGCGCCCGTGCCCATCAACGCGGTGCCGGCGTTGGCCAAAACAGTCTTCACATCGGCGAAGTCGGTGTTGATCAAACCGGGGGTGGTGATCAAACCCGTGATGCCGGCGACGCCCTGCACCAAAACTTCATCGGCCTTTTTGAATGCATCCAAAATCGTGGTCTTGTCGGTCGAAATCGCGATCAGTCGCTCGTTGGGAATCACGACCAGCGTGTCGACTTTGTCTTTGAGCGCGGCGATACCGGCATCGGCCTGCACAGAACGACGACGGCCCTCGAAGGCGAATGGTCGGGTGACGATCGCTACCGTCAGCGCGCCTTCAGCCTTGGCGATCTCGGCGATAACCGGTGCGGCTCCCGTGCCCGTGCCACCGCCCTCGCCAGCGGTGATAAACACCATGTCGGCTCCCGCTACGACCTCTTGAATCTCGTCACGATGTTGCTCTGCGGCCTCGCGACCAATCTCGGGATTCGCGCCGGCACCCAAGCCCCTCGTAAGTTCACGACCGATGTCGATCTTTACGCTGGCGTCGCTCAAGAGCAGCGCCTGGGCGTCGGTGTTGATCGCCACGAATTCGACGCCGCGCATGCCTGACTCCATCATCCGGTTGATCGCGTTGACGCCACCGCCACCGACACCAATAACTTTGATCACTGCGAGATAATTTTGCGGTTGTCCGACCATTTTTGATTCCCCCACTGTCGTTCGAGTGTCTCAAGTCTGCCACAAGCATTTAAGCCGACCAAACATCAGCGACATGTTGAGGTGCGTCGAACGACCCAGACTCTGGATGGGTACGCTTCGAAAAGTCTCTACTTCGACTTTACGGTTGGCGTTCTCGGGTCGGTCAAATCGATGGAGATTATTTGTCTCGGATCTTGTCGGCGCAACAACACGACCAACGAAACGAGTTTGTTTTGCAGCTCATTCGGCGGACCAAAATTTATTAGCGTGCCGCTGCGCAAGGTCATCAACAACTGGTTTGGTCCACCGACGCCGACATTCAAAACTTTGTCTTCGATCTCCTCTGGCAGGCCACCCGCGAGTTGCGCCGCGGCTTTATAGACAGTTCCTGCGCTGGCACCAGGCGCCAGGTTCGGCCCTACCCCCGTGATCTGCAGATACTGCGTCGGTTGGCCAGTTTCAACTGCCAAGACTCGACCTTGCGCGTCGACCACCCGCGAGCGATTGTCGACGCCGACATAAAAAGCGATGGGCTTTCGCTCTACGATCTCGATCACCAACCGCGTCGGAAAGAACTGTTTGATTCGCACCGACTCGACCCACGGGTCGCCCTCGAGTCGACGGGCCGCCGAGTTCGTGTCGACCGTAAGAATCGACTTGCCATTCAGCGACTTTTCGACGGCGATCAAAAGATCGGCGCTCATATATCTGGCGCCCTCGATCTGAATCGTTCTGACTCCGATAATCGGCGAGGCAAGAACCCCCAAAATGAGGGCCAATACGCCGATCACGGCGAAAACACCGCGCACCAAACGACGACGGTTGGCGTTCAGTTTCTGCGCGATCTGGTTGCGTCGCGAACTTAGTCGCGACTCAGGTATGACGTTGCTCGGGTCTGAAGTGGGTGCGACATTCACCGAACTCGTCTGTTCGTCGATCGGGTTGTCGACGTCGATCGGCAGGCGAAGGTCGTCGTCGACGATGACCACCCGACCGTTGTTGGTCTTCAGCGTGAGCGAGGTTGTGGACGGCTCCTCGGGTTGCGGCGTGTCGCCTGAAGTGTCGGCGGGTCTGACTACTTTCAAATTCATCGTCGGCGTCGCATCGCCCTCGAATGCGTCGGCCAGTTCGGCCAGCACGTCTTCTGACAGTTGCTCTGAATAACTCGGAATCGGGATCGAAAGATCGGTCGTATTCGAAGAACCGAACGCCGCCTCGAGTTGTGTGTCGCGGCGTCTCTCGGTAGACGTCTGCGCGCCCGCGTCGGCGGCAACCACCGACGAGAAACCCACGAGTCGAATCTCGCTGCGCAGTTCGATGCCGTGCGCCTCGCTGACCCGCTGGCGAACGAACGTCATCAGCTCGACGACATCATCGGCGTTGCCACCTTCGTCGGCTTGAAAAAAATTCGCGTGCTTCTCGGAGATCACGGCTGTGCCGATTCGATAGCCGCGCAAACCCAAATTGTCGATCAGCGCCCCGGCCGACGAGGCCCCGGAAACCGGATTGACGAAAACAGACCCCGCGTTTTGTCCACCGGGTTGATGGTCGCGACGCCACTTGACGATCTCGGCGATACGGCTCTCGCCCTCGGCCTTGTCGCCCCACGCCAGACGGAGCGTCGCGGCGAGAACGACATGTTCATCGCCGAGATCGGATGCTCGAAAGCGAAGACCCAAATTCGCCGCCGAGACGTTCGCCTCGATGTTGCGCTGAAGGTGAAACAATCGCACGCTCAAAAGCGAGGCGATCATGTCGGCGCCGTGACCTCCCGCGTTCATTCGCACCGCCCCGCCGATCGAGCCGGGGACGCCGACCGCCCACTCGAAACCTCGAAGGCCCGCGGCCACGCTTTGACGGGCGACGATCGGCAACGAAGCCATCGCCCCGACCGACAAGACCGGTTCTTGACCGGGCTGCGGCATCAATATTTGTTCAGCGAACGGACCTAGCGCAATCGCGAGCCCGCGGAACCCCGCGTCGCTGACCAGCATGTTGCTCCCCCGACCGAGCATCAGCACGGGGACTCTTACTTTTTCTAAAGCGCGCGAGACGGCGTGCAGATCTTCGACGCTCATCGCTCGCATGAACAGCGACGCCGACCCGCCGACGCGATAGGTCGTATACGGGCCGATTGGCTCGTCGCGGGTGATGCGGTCACCCAGCAGAGACGCCAGACGACTCAGGTCTTTGTCGCTGGGTCGATTCAAATCAGTGATCAAACGCCGTCACCTTTTTCGTCGCGCGATGACTTCTTCGGGCAGAGACTCGATGTCGCCGCACCCCATTGAAATGCAAATATCGCCCGACTTGAGTTCACCAGCCAAAAACTCTACGAGATCACCGCGTTGCGGCTGATACACCACGTTGCAATCGGGGTGGGCCGCTCGAATTGCGTCGACCACGAGTTGACCCGTGACACCAGCTATTGGCGAGGTGCCCGAAGAATAAATGTCGGTGACCACGACCAGGTCGGCTTGCTCAAATGAGTCGGCGTACAAGTGCGAGATTTGCGCCATGCGATTGAAACGATTTGGTTGAAACACCGCCACCACCCGCGACCACGTGTCGGTGCCGTCGCCGAGGCCCGCCAGAACCGCGGAGATTTCGGCGGGCAGGTGCGCGTAGTCGTCGACGAAAGTGACACCGTCATGTTTGCCACGAACGTCGAAGCGCCGTGCAACACCACCGAACTTCGCCAAACCCGATGCGGCATCTTCGAATTCGACACCCAGTTTCATCGCCATGGCGATCGCCGCCATCGCGTTGCTGACATTGTGCAGGCCACGTTGGGCGATGTGAACCCTGCCCAACCGCCGCAACATTGAGCCCGACCTGGTCGATACGTCGAAAGTTGCGCCGCCGTCGGCGAATTTGATCTCGCCTGCTTGGTAGTCGGCGCTCGAATTGTCGGCGATCGAGTAGGTGGTCGCGTCGCAGAACTGGGCGATGCGCGCACAAACGGGGTCGTCGGCACAGAGCACGCGCGGCCCGCGAATATTTTTGACGAACCGCTCGAAGCTTTTCTCGATCGCCGCGACCGACTTGAAATGGTCGAGGTGGTCGACATCGACATTGGTCAGGATGGTGCCGGACAAGGGCAATTGCGAGTGCGTTCCGTCGCTTTCGTCGGCTTCGACGACGAACAAACTGCCGCCCGTCCACGAGGCGCCACGACCGAATTGATGCACATCACCACCGATCAAATAGTTGGGATTCAAATTCGCAGTTTTCAAAATCGCCGTCAACATCGAAGATGTCGTCGTCTTTCCGTGGGTGCCGGCCACCCCGATGCTGGTGGCTCGACTGCAGATCGCCGCCAAGATCTCCGCCCGCGAAAGCAGGCGAATTCGACCGTCGCGGGCCCGTTGAAATTCGATGTTGGTCTCGGGAATCGCCGGTGAACCCGTGACGAAATCGCAGTCATCGACGACGCTCGCCCGATGCGGCACATTGATCGAAACGCCGACCTTGCGCAACCGATCTATCGAATCGGTCTGGCGAATGTCGCTTCCCGAAACGCTGTGCTTCATTTCGGCCAACACCGTGGCGATCGCCGACATCCCAGGACCGCCGACCCCAACCACATGGATTCGTCGCGATTTCGACAAATCGACTGGCATCGCCGAACCCGATGCCCGAATAATCTCAAACGCCAAGGTCGTGTTTCGATGCTGCACACCCGCTTGGTGGGCCGCCTTGGCGAGCGACTCTAGAAGAGTTCGATCGTCGATCACGGCGACGACTTTCTCGGCGATCTCGGTGGTGCTGTTTGCGCGTTCGTCGATCACGATCGCCGCCGATCGGTCGCCGAGCCAAACCGCATTCATCGTCTGATGATCTTCGGCGGCTTGGCTCCAGGGCACGATCACGCTGGCGATGCCGATCGTCGCGATTTCGGCGATCGTGCTGGCACCGGCGCGGGCCACCAAGAGATCGGTCGCAGAATAGACGTCTTGCATCGCCGTGGTCGTGTCGAGCCGGCGATAAACAATTTTCGCGTTCGTCTCGAGTTGCGGAATATCGGCGTCGAGATAGCGCTTGCCCGTCAGATGGATCACGCACAAGTCGTCGCGGTGCTGGTTCGCCTGCACGATTTCGCGCGCCACCGCGTTGAGCCGTGCCGAACCGAGCGAACCCCCCGTCACGCAGATCACCCGGCGACCCGAGGGCAATTCGAGTTTCTTGCGAGCCTCATCACGCGACTGCGACAAGTCGAGATTGCGCAGCACACGACGCACCGGGGCGCCTGTCAGCACGGCATTTTTTAGTCTCGATGGCAGATAGGCGACGGCGGTCGTCGCCGCCCGACGCGACTGCATTTTCGTCGCCCGACCGGGCTGGCTGTCGTAGGAAACCGCGACGACGGGAATACCCAGACGGTTAGCGGCGCGAGTCGCGGGCACGCTCGCGTATCCGCCGACCGAGACGACGACCTTCGGTGACAGTCCTTCGAGCAAAATTTCAGCCTGCTTGGTGGCGACAAGCAAACGACGCAGGGTTCGCAAGTTTTTTGCGACCATCGCCGGCGAAAAGCGACGAACGAAGCCCTGCACCGACAACAACGACATCGCCAAACCGGTCGGAGGAACCAAGGTCGTCTCGACCCCGTCGACCGAACCGACGAAATGCATCTGCGAGATTTCCACGCCCGCGTCTTGAAGCAACTCGGCGATCGCCAACGCCGGGATTACATGACCGCTGGTTCCACCACCCGTGATGACGGCGAAGACTGGGTGGCTGGATCGTGTCAAGAGTTTCTACTTGTGAGAATCGCTCACTTCATGTTACGCGCGACGTTCATCAGAAGCCCCGCAGCCGACATGCAGACGAAAAGCGAACTTCCGCCGTATGAAATAAGAGGAAGTGTCAAACCTGTCACCGGCATCGAACCCGATACGCCACCGATGTTGATTATCGCCTGGACGGCGAACCACATCGTCACTCCGCTGGCCAAAAGCGCGCCAAATTTTTCCTGCGCCCCCATCGCCACGCGAAAACCCAGCAACACGAGAAGCAAGAACCCGCCGATCACGGCCACCACGCCGATCGAACCGAACTCTTCGGCGATCGTCGAAAAGATGAAATCGCTGTGGGCCAACGGCACGTATCCCCATTTTCCGGTTCCCGCGCCGATGCCGACACCCGAGACGCCTCCGTTGGAGATCGAAAGTATCGATTGCCAAACCTGATAGCCGAACGAGCCCTTTGTCTCGTCCAGATTCATGAACGCCATCCAGCGATTTCGCCGCGAAGAACTGATCAGGGTGATCATCAACGCGCCGAACGCCGCGGAGCCGCCGATTGCGCCGACGACCCGCATCGGAATACCCGACATGAACATCAACATCAACACGATGCAGGTCAACACGATCGTGCCGCCGAGGTCGCCCTGGGCCAGGCAAAGCACCACCGATATTCCGAGCGCGACCAGAATCGGTCGAATCACGCGTCCGAAATCGGCCACCTCTTTGTTGCGACGACCGAGCAAGTTCGCGCAATAGACCAACAACGCCAACTTGAGAAACTCGGAGGGCTGAAAACCGATCGGCCCGATCTGCACCCACGCGCGCGCGCCGTTGATGCTGATCCCGATGCTTGGCACAAAAGGCAGGATCATCAACGCCCAGGCAGTTACCAAAAACACGAAAACTTTGCGGCGCAGCATCGCGTATGGGTAGCGGTAGCAAAAGGCCATGCCGAGCCCGCCGAAACAGGCCCACAACACCTGCTTGAAGAACATCAACCACGGGCTCTGGCCGCGGTTGAGCGCGACGATCGACGACGACGACATGACCATCACCAGACCGATGGCGATGAGGGTCAACACCGTCACGAATATCGCGAAAAATGTGCGGTTGGCCGGTTTGTCGCTGATGCGCCGCACCGACAAGATGCCGCCTTGGTCGAGCACCGCCCTGCGCCTTTGGGCCAGAGTCATAATCTCATTTGTCGTTGAAGTCGTCGTGCTCATAGTGATCCGATCTTCTTTCTTGAGTTGATTAGTTCGTTTGTTTCTTTTTTGAAATCGACGCCGCGTTCGCCGTAGTTGTTGTACCAGTCGAAACTGGTGCAGCCCGGTGAAAGCAAAACGACATCACCGCGACTCGCGAGCGAATCGGCGAGGTGCACGGCCTCGCGCATCGAATTCGCCGTGCGCACCTCGCAGACACCCGCGAACGCTCTGACGATTTCGGGGGCCGACTTGCCGATCGCGACGACGGCTTTCATGTGCCCGGGATACGCCGCCATCGACGACAAGTCGAGATCTTTGTTTTTTCCGCCCGCGATCAAAATTATCGATTTGAAAGAATTAAGCGCGACGCTAGCGGCGTGCGGGCTCGTCGCCTTTGAGTCGTTATACCACCGCACGCCACCGTCTTCGGCGACGAGTTCGATTCGGTGCGGGGCGTTGACGAAGTTTCTTAACGCCTCGGCGACATGTGCGCGATCGGCCAAACCCGACTCGATCACCAATGCGGCGGCGGCCAAGGCGTTGGTGACGTCGTGCGGCAGGCTTCGCGACATTTGATCAATTTTGATGATCTCGCCGTGCGGCGAATTGAGTTTTCCGTCTCGCGCGTGATAATCACCCGAAGATTCACCGAAACTGACCAGCCGACCCTTGCATTTTTTGGCGAGGCCGATTATCGATTCATCTGCGACGGGTGCGACCGCGATGTCGGAATCTGTCAGGTTCGCCCAAATTTTGGCTTTCGACGCGCGGTACGAATCAAATGATGAATGCCAATCGAGGTGGTCGGGAGCCAGATTCAGCCAGACCGCCGCTTTGGCGCGAAACTTGTTGGTGAACGCCAGACGAAAACTCGAACACTCGACGGCGAAGGCTCGCGCATCCGAGCCGAGCGCGGCGATCAACGGCACCTCGGTGTTGCCGACGGCGGCCGCTTTGACGCCCGCCGAGTTGATCATTGCGGCAGCCAACAGCGTGGTGGTCGTTTTGCCGTCGGTGCCGGTGATCGCCACCATCGGTCGCGGATTGTTCGACGCTTGTTCGAGACAGTACGCAAGTTCGATCTCCGACTCGACGGGTTTGTTCAAGCGCTTTGCCACCGCGAACAGACGATGGCTTTCGGCGATACCCGGAGCCGGCACGACCCTTTGCGCCTGGCGCATCAGTTTTTCGAGCTCTGCTTCGCCGGGTGCAAATTGAACCGTGCAGTTGAGTTTCTTGGCGAATTCGACATGTCTGTCCTCGCTCTTGTCGTCGGCGAGAAGGACCGTTTCGCCGCGACGGGCCAATTCATCGGCCACCGCCCTGCCGGCCACCGCGAGACCATAAACAAGCGTGGTCGACATTTCAGCGGCGCAGATTTCCGAGATTTTGGATGTTGGTGAAGTCGGCGATGAAAATCGCCACGGCGGTCGACACGCAGATCGCCGAGATGATCCAGAAACGAATGATCACCGTCGTCTCGGGCCAGCCGCTTTGCTCGAAGTGGTGATGGATCGGCGAATTCTTCAGCAGTCGCTTTTTTCGACCCGAGGCCTTGAACACGCCCATTTGTACCGCGACCGAGCCCGCCTCGAATACGTTTATCCCGCAAATTAACGGCAACAACAGGTGCGTGTTCGTGGTGACGGCGAGCAACCCGAGCGCCGTGCCCAAGCCGAGCGCACCGACGTCTCCCATGAAGATTCGAGCGGGTGCGGCGTTCCACCACAAGAACCCGCCGCACGCGCCGGCGAGCGACGCCGACAAAACGGCGAGGTCGAGCGGGTTGACGACATCGCCATAGATCTGCGGGTTACGAAAAGCCCAATATGCGATCACGGTGAAGGCGATGAAACCGAACGAGGCCGAGCCGGCCGCCAGACCGTCGAGGCCGTCGGTTACATTCACGGCGTTCGAAGTGCCCCAAACCATCAGCGCCGTCCAGGCGACGAATAACGGCCAGGTGAAGGTGATGCCCGGAAGATCGGCACGGGTGAACGAAAGCGTCTCGCTCACGCCGGTCGCCGCGGTCAGCCACCAGGTCAGACCGATGCAGATCGCGAACGTGATGTAACCCTTCTTCTTCCAGAACAGGCCGCGATTGTGTTGGCGTTGCACCTTTAGGTAGTCATCCAGAAAGCCGATGAACGAAAGCACGAACACCGCAGCCCAGATGATCATCGCCTGATCTGAAAACGGCAAGCCATCGCGAAAGTGGGCGACGATCCAACCGAATGCAGCGGAGAACATGATCGCGATGCCGCCCATCGTCGGTGTGCCCTGTTTTTTAATGTGCTGAACCGGGCCACGGTCTTCGGCGCCCAAAATCGGTTGTCCCTTGCCAAGGCGCTTGAAGAAACTCATCAACAAGCGGGTGCCGATCAGCGATGCGATCATCGACACGGCGGCGGCGGTGAGAATCGCGATCACGAGGCGAACCTCAACAATTCGCGCGAGACATCTGCATCGCTGAACTTCAGTTCTTCGTCGCCGATCGTTTGGGTGGCCTCGTGCCCCTTGCCGGCGATCACCACGATGTCGCCCGGTTTCGCGTTCGAGAATGCGGCTCCGATCGCTCGTCGACGATCGACCTCGACCTGCGCTGTGCGCGACTCGCCCACCCCTGACAGAATCTGGTCGATGATCTCTTGAGCGTCTTCGTGGCGCGGATTATCTGAGGTGACATAGACGACATCGGCGAATTTGGTCGCCACCGAGCCCATCTTAGGACGCTTGGAGTGATCGCGTTCACCGCCGCAACCGAACACGACGACGACGCGTCTGTCTTTCGCGATCAACTGACGCGCCGCCGTGAGCACATTTTGCAGCGCCTCTGGCGTGTGCGCATAGTCGACGATCACGCCGAACTTTTGACCCGCGTCGATCGACTCGAACCTGCCGGGCACCGCGCTTGCAGCAGCCAAACCTTTTGCGATGTCACGGGGGGCGACACCAAGTTCGGCTGCTGCAGTCGCGGCAGCTAGCGCGTTCATGAGATTGAATTGACCACCACAAGAAACCTGAATCTTCTCGCCGCGCCACTTGAAGCCGAGTTTGCCGACGCTCGTCTCGACCTGCGTCGCGTCGTCGGCGCCAAAGGTCGCGCACACGATGCCGGGCTCGGCGGCCAGCGAATCGATCAACAGTGATCCGTGCACGTCGTCACGATTGACCACGCAAACTCCCGTGAATTGACCCGAGAAGAGCCGGGCCTTTGCCGCAAAATATTCTTCGGTCGTCTTGTGGAAATCCAGATGGTCTTGGCCGAGGTTGGTGAAAATCGTGACACAGAAATTGGTGCCTTCGACGCGACGAAGCGTCATCGCATGCGACGACACTTCCATCACCACGGCCTGACGTCCTCCGCTCGCCTCGGCCGCAAACGCACGTTGCAAGTCCGTGGATTCGGGCGTGGTGCGGGTGCCCGAGAGCGTGCCGAAAACCGTCGTCGACCAACCGTGCTGATTCAGAATCGACGCCAAGAAATGGGCTGTCGTGGTTTTGCCGTTGGTGCCCGTGACGCCGACGACCTTCAGGCGCTTGCTCGGTCTGCCAAATATCTCGGCGGCGATGAAGCCCATCGATGACCGCACGTCGTCCACGACGATCTGGGTCAGGTCGATGTCGAGCCGGCGTTGCACGAGCAACGCGACCGCGCCAAGTTTCTTCGCCGCTTCGGCAAAATTATGGCCGTCTCGCTGTTCGCCAACCACGCAGCAGAAGATCGAATTGTCGACCACCTGCGAAGAGTCGTGCGTTATCTCGACGACTTTCACCGAGATATCTCCGACTATCTCGCGAACTTTGACCTCCGATGCGTTGGCAAGAATCTCGCCCAATGAGCGCATCACCGGGGTCGCCATATCAGTGACTTGGTCCGAGTTCTGCGGGCCGCGATCCGACGCATCCCGCATCTTCACCCTCGGGACGCATATTCATTTCGTTGATCAAAACCTGGCCGATGCGGGCGAACACCGGCGCGGCGGCGGTGCCACCAAAGCGATCCATGGTCAACGGATCAGGCTCATCGATCGAAACAAAAACGGTAAATCGCGGATTATTGGCCGGAAGAAAGCCGGCAAAAGACGCGAAATACGAGCGCGTGCCCTCGTCGCTGATGTATTTTCCGTTCTCTTGCAGTTTGTACGAGGTGCCCGTTTTGCCCGCGACGCTCATGCCCTGGAGTTTCGCCAGTTTTCCGGTGCCGAAGCACACGACATCTGTCATCATTGCCGTCATCGCCTTGGCCGTCGTCGAGCTGACTACCTGGTGCGACGCCGACTCGGGTGTCGCCGATTCGACGCCGTTTTTGTCTGTCGTCTTCAACACGAGTTTTGGCGCGACATAAACGCCGTTGTTGGCGATGGTATTCACGGCCGCCACCATCTGCAGCGCCGTGGATGTGTAGCCGTAACCGTAGGCGAACGTAATTTTCTCGGTGCCCTGCCACTTTGAGACGGGGCGCAACGACCCGCGCGATTCACCCGGGTACTGCACCGGCGTCTTGACGCCGAAACCGAACAGTTTCAGGTATGCGAAGTTCGTCTCGAGAGCGACAGTGCGCGAGATCAGCACCGTGCCCAGGTTCGAAGAGTCGACCATGATCTTGCGCACGGTCATGTCTTCACGCTCGTGCGGGTACGCGTCGGTAACTTTGTATTCCCAAACGGTGCCCTTGTCGAACCATTGGTAGCCCGGCACGCTGAAGCTCGTCGCGGCGTTGACCGCGCCTTCGTTCATCGCCGCAGCGACGCTGAAAACTTTCGCCACCGAGCCCGGCTCATTCGCCTCGACAACGCCAAAGTTGCCCGATTCGCTCGAGTAACTGCCGTCGTCATTGCGACGCACGTTCGACATCGAGTAAATCTCGCCGGTCTTCGTGTCCATGACGATCGCCGAACCACCGCGAGCCCCGAGCCGCTCGACTTGCTGCTTGACTATGCCGTCGACCTGAAATTGAATCGTGCGGTCGATCGTCGTCGTAAGCCGTCCGCCTGGAAACGACTCGGTGACCTCCCCCGAACTCGCGGCGATTGACTTGCCGCCACTGTTGACCTCGCGAACTATTCGACCGTCGACACCCGTAAGCATCTCGTCGAATTTGAGCTCGAGACCGGAGATGCCGACACCGTCGATGTCTGTTCGACCGACCAAAGCCTGCAGACCCGTGCTGGTCAGCGCCCTGCCGGTTTCGCGATACGACGAAACGCCTTTGAGCCCGAGGGCGAGTATCGCATTGGCTACCTCCGAGTCGGCCTGGCGCGCGATGTAGACAAAACTCGAGGCCTTGTTTTGTAGCTTGGTGGCCAAGGCGACTTCGGCCTGCGGATCTAGTTGAAGTATCCCCGCAACGGCATGGGCCACGCCGACCGGGTCGACCACCGAACGCGGATCGGCGAACACCGTGCGAGTCGGCACGGGCAACGCAAGTTCGCGACCGTTGCGATCGACGATCGAGCCCCGCTCGGCGCGCAATGTTTGCACGCGGGTGCGCTGGGCGACGCTCGCCTCGCGATAGTCGCCCGCCCAAACTGTCTGCAGCATCACGACACGTGCGCCAAGCAGCAACAACAGCACGACGACAATGACGAACATCTTCAAGATTCGCGAGCGAATGTCGCGCTCTTGGCCCTGCATGCCGCTCGTGAAATAGTCGTGCGTGCGATTTGCCAACGATGCCGAACGATATGAAAGTTTCGAGTTGCGAACCCTGTTCGCGTCGATGCGACGACCGCGTCTGCCCCCGTCGGCGCCGGCGATGGTGCTCACGGGGTCACACCTTTGATCGTCTGCGAAGCCAAGTCGGCCAGCAACGGCGGTTGCGAAATTGATTTATCCATAGAACCCGTGGCCGCAAGAACGCTGGCCACGACGTCGGCGGGGATCTCGGAAAACTCTCCCGTCACGCCTTGCGACATGCTGAGCATCATCGCCTTTTCGCGCAGATAGTCGGGGGCCCTCAATTCGGCGCGTTGCTGGCGCAAGTCGTCGTAATGGAAACGGGCGAGGCGGACATCTGTCGAGATTTTGTCGAGCCGCAGTTGCTGCTCGGCGATGACCGTCTGAAAAATGACGACCAAAGTGCACAATGCCGTTACGACGAAGATGATCAGTGTCGCCCGCGAATAAGTTCTCGGGCGAATCGCCGGCACCAGCCGAAGATCAGGGCGAGTTTGCCGACGAGGGGTGACCGTGGCGCCCGTCGGGCGACGGCGACGCACCGGTGCTGGGCGTGATATCGCGGCGGTCGCCATCTAGTTGCCCGCGCCGATCAGGGTTTTTTCGATCACGCGCAACCTCGCCGACTTGGCGCGGCGGTTCGAGGCTTGTTCGTGATTCGACGGCTGTTTGGGTGCTCGCACACGGCGCGTGCGGCGCACCCCAGAGCGGGATTCGTGCACGAACGGCGACACCTCGACGGATTTCGAATCGTCGCGTTCAGAGTCGGCGAACACCTGCTTGACGATTCGATTCTCGCCCGAGTGATAACTCAACACGGCCACGCGACCACCGACCTTCGTCGCCTCGATCGCCTGCTCGAGTGCATGCCCGAGAATCTCGAGTTCGTTGTTGACCTCGATGCGGATCGCCTGAAAAGTTCGCTTGGCGGGATGCCCGCCGGTGCGGCGCGCCGGCGCGGGAATCGCCGCGACCACGACTTCGGCTAGGTGACAGGTCGACTTGATCGGCCGGGCCGCGACGATTGCCGCGGCAATGCGTCGGGCAAATCGCTCGTCTGAGTTTGCGCGAATCAAATTTGCCAACTCGGCCTCGTCATAGCGGTTGACCACATCGTCGGCCGAGAGTTCACCGCTTTGATCCATGCGCATGTCGAGTGGCCCGTCATTGCGATACGAAAAACCTCGCGCCGCTACGTCGAGTTGCGGAGAAGAAACGCCGAGGTCGAAAAGCGCTCCCGAAATTTCTTCGATCGATAGTTGCTTCAGCACATCGTCGAGTCGATCGAACCGAGCGCGGCGCACGGTGAGACGGTTCTTGAATTTTGGGTCGCTGACGATCATCTTTTCGGCGTTGGCGATCGACTCACCGTCTTGGTCGAGCCCCAAGATCTGCAGATCCGGGTTGGCGTTCAAGATCGCCAACGAATGCCCGCCATAACCGAATGTCGCGTCGACAACCACGCCGCCAGGAACGGCGGCGAAACATTCGGCAATCTCGGCGAGCATCACGGGTTGATGGATCTCGGACAATTTCTCGGGTGTATTCATATATATAAAGCCGACTTCGCGAGGGGCATGTCATGTGGTTCAAGATCTCGCTTATCAGCAGCCCCCCGGCCAACGGTGCCTTCGGGATTTCTCCCCGAATAGCGAGATGGAAGCGGGCGGAGTTGGGGGCTAACCATCTTGTCAACCGGGAGACTGCTGATAAGCGAAACTCTTGCAACTTTTGACGGTTGCGAAGTTTGTTGCTTGACCCCCTTTCGCTTTACTCGTTGCCTGCAAGTTCTTGCACACCCGAATCACTGATTCGCTGGTGTCGCTGCGGGTCCCAAATCTCGACGCGGTCGAACGAGCCGCTGACGATCACCCGCGAGTTCAGCTCGAGCCCCGCGTAAGCGCGCAGTTTTTCGTCGACATTGATGCGGCCCTGGGCGTCGACGGAAACTTCGACCATGTTCGAAGAAAGTGCGCGCTGTTCTTTGCGGTCCATCTCGCCACGCCGGACCTTCTCCATCGCATCATTGGCGACCGACAAAAACGCATCCACCGTCAAAACATCGACGCACTTGTCGCGACCAAGTGCCAGATAGCAGGTCGGCTCCAAACGAGGCCTGAATGCGGCCGGCAGGGCTACGCGACCCTTTGGGTCTAACTGCCGCTCATGCGCCCCTACAAACACTCTTCCTCCGCCTGTTCCCAAAACCCCGTTACTTATTGGGTTTTAGAGCTCCCCCTAACACCCGTCAGAGAGCATATCCCCATTGTCCCCCACTGTCAAACATTTTCCCCCACTTTTCCCCACTTTTTTGGGGGATGTTTTAGCGCAGGGCGGCGAGTTCGACCAGGGTTTCGGCGATTTGGTTCAGACCAGAAATCTCGGCCACGGGAATGTCGGGCACTGGATCTTCAAACTTCAGGTATTTTCGATACGCATTCGACGACCATCGGCGATGCGCGACGCACTGGAAGCGGGCCATCTCGCGCGTACGTCGCTGCGAGATACCCACCACTTTTTTGCCGTTCAGCGTCACCTCGCCCGGGCCGAGCCCGCCGAAGCAAATCGAGTCGAAAGAACTTGGACGCTCGACACCGCCCCGATGCACCCTGAGTTGATCACGGTCGGCGACTTCACATTTGGCCAGCGCGTCGGCCCAAAGATCGCCGACCCACCACATCGCTTGCCCCACGTCGTCTTTCCATAACTCGTCGTCGCGCGGAATCACGAAGTCGACCCAAAGATGTTGGTCGAGCTCAAGAAACACCGCCCCGCCCCCGCTGCGACGACGAACGACCGAAATATTGTCGGCATCACAAGAACTTTGGTCGACGATCGAAGACTCTTGTTTTGAACCCAAAACCAGCGCCGACTCGAGAATCGAAGCCCGCCAAATCGCCCGTTCAGCGGGCAAATCTCGGCCGTGCACAGACTCGGCCGAGTCGCGCAGATGGGTGAACCGCCAAACAGACATTTAATCGATCAACTCGTGATTTGGTCGCAATCGGGGCGAGCAAACGTCAAGAAGCGATCGCCAGATACTGCTTCCACTCTTCGGGCACGCGACCCACCGAAACGGCGACCCAGGCCAACTCGCGTGGCGTATGCGGTTGCTTGGCCAATGACATGCCGGCCTCTTGCGGCGTGCGATCCCGCTTTTTGAGGTTGCACCCGCGACACGCGGCCGTGACGTTCTCCCAGACATGCATACCGCCGCGAGATCGCGGCATGATGTGATCGATGCTGTCGGCATGCGCACCGCAGTATTGACAACGATGATTGTCGCGGGCAAAGATCGCGCGACGCGACATCGCCGTGCGCCGATGATAAGGCACTTTGACGACATACCGAAGCCTGATCACCAACGGCCCGGGCATGACGAATGTTTCGGCGCGAATCTGCGTGCCGTCTTCTTCGACTATCTCGGCTTTTTCTGAGAGCACCAGGCAGATCGCGCGACGCGCAGGCACGATCGACAGGGGCTCGAATGTCGCGTTCAAAACCAGGGCGCTTCTCATCTGAAATCTCTCAACCAATGTAGATAACTCAAGACATCTTTCGTCTCGACTTTGGTTTGACCACTGCCGTATTGGGTCTGCGTGCGAAACGCCAAATATGCGCGGGTTGGAAGCGGCAAGAACGGGCGTCTCGCCCACCAGCGCGCCGGGGCGAGGCGAAACAATTGCCTGATCGCGACTAGCCAGAGTTTGGGTCTGAGGATCACGGCGAACAAAACCTCGGCGCCAATTCGAGGGTTCGAAATGGCGCCCATTTTCAGTTGGGTTTGGGCTCTTTGGGAAGCCCGAGCACCATTTCGCCGATGATGTTGCGCTGCACCTGTGACGAGCCGGCATAAATCGTGCCCGCCCGGGCGTTGAGAAACGTCATCGCCCAACTCATCGTGCTGTTCTTTGCGCCTGCCTCGTCGGTTTGAAATGTCGTCATCGGCTTTCGACCGACGGGCACGAGTCCTTCGACACCGAGGATGTCCATCGCCAACTCGGTGACGACCTTGTGATATTCGCTCCAATAAAGTTTCGAGATCGCGCCGTCGGGGCCGGGGTGATGACCGGCGATGAATTTCGTCAGCACGCGAAGACCGAGATATTTCATTATCTGAACCTTGCCGTAGCAATCGGCGAGGCGCTGACGAATGCGCGGATCGTCTGCCACCCCGCGCTCTTGGGCGAGGGCGATCAACCTCTCGATTTCGGCCTGATATCTGATTGAAAGTGTCGCCGCCGACTCACCCCGCTCGTAACCGAGCAACGACATCGCCACCGCCCAGCCGTTGTTCAGACCGCCGACGATGTTGTCTTTCGGGCATTGCACATCGGTATAGAAAACCTCGTTGAACTCGCTCTCGCCCGACAACATTTTTATCGGGCGCACTTCAAGCCCCGGCTGGCGCATGTCGACAAGCAAAAATGAAATGCCTTTGTGCTTCGGCGCGTCGGGGTTGGTACGCGCGAGGGTGAAAATATGGGTCGCATATTGACCGGCCGAGGTCCAAATTTTTTGTCCGTTCAAAATGAACTGATCGCCGTCAAGCGTCGCCTTGAGCCCGACATTGCCTAGGTCAGACCCCGCGTTGGGTTCGCTGTAGCCCTGGCACCACACGTCTTGACCCGAGATGATTCGCGGCAAATAGTGTCGCTTTTGTTCTTCGGTGCCCCAAACCAGAAGCGTGTTGCCGAGCATCTGGATGCCGAAAGTGTCGTTGAACGAACCCGTGGGCACGCCCGCGCGAGCGAACTCTTCGGCGACGATCACCTGTTCGAGGGCAGACAGGCCGCCGCCGCCGTATTCGACGGGCCAGCCGGGGGCAAGATACGGGCTTCCCGCCAAAATTTCGCGCCACTGAGCCACGAAATCTTCGGCCTCTTTGCCCTCCATCGAGCCGATGCCCTTCCAATTTGACGGAAGTTTCTCGGCCAAGAACGCCTGAACCTTCTCGCGATACTCTTCGGCAGTTCTCTCGTAGACCGGGTTCATGTTTCACAGCCTAGGTTGCGCGCCACAGCGGCGGCCCCGACGAGCGGCGAAAGCGGGCCGAGGCCCGCAGGGTGCACCTTGAACCCCCGAATAAAGCCGATTTTTGCGCTGCGATCGAGTTCGGCTTGCACGGCTTCAAAAAACGGCCGCCCAAAGCCGAGCGCCACCGAACCCGCGATCACGGCGGTTCGCAGATCGAGCATCGCCCCGACGCTGACCAACGCCGTGGCGACGAGTCGGCCGGTTTCAGCCACGACTTCGGGGCCCGCTTGCGCCGAGGGTTTGCCCGTGATCGCTTCGATCGACCGACCCGACGCGTGCGCCTCGAGGCAACCGTGCGATCCGCATGCACAAAGTCGACCGTCGGGCACGACGATGACATGACCGATGTGGCCCGCGTTGCCCGAGTTGCCGTCAAGCACCTTGCCCCGTGAAATCACGCCGCCACCCACGCCCGTTGAGACGACCATGCCGATCACGTCTGTTTGACCTGCGACCGCACCGCACCAGACTTCTCCCTGCACCAGAGCCTTGGCGTCGTTGTCTATATATACGGGCATCTGCACGACCTCTTCGACCCGCGCTCGCAGTTCAAAATCGCGCCACTCGGGTATGTGCAGAAACGAGACGAGTTCGCCTCGCGGCGACATCGGGCCGCCACAACCGACGCCACAGGCGACCAACTCGACTTTCGTGTCGACGATTTGTTGGCGGATCAATTCGCTCAGCGTCGCCCAAACATTCGCCGACGGCGTGGGCGCTTTGCGATGTTCGAGCACCTCGCCCGACAACGAGACGACGCCGACAGACAACTTCGTTCCTCCGATGTCGACCGCCAAATATCCGCGCTGCGACACGCGACCTCGTTACCGGTCGCGGGTGAATTTGTCGCGCATGCGTTGGGCGTTGGCGCGCGAGTTCTTCAACGACTCGGCGACGTCACGCATGCCGACCTTCGACATCGCGCGAAGTTGTCGCTCGGCGACAAGAGCGCAACCCAGCATCGCCAAAAAACCGACGAACGCGAGCAAGAAGTGAAACTGCAGCCCGACGATGACCAACGCCAGCGAAACGACGATGCCTACCCCGGCCCACCAGGTGGTGCGCGCCGAATGTCGATAAAGACCTTTCGATGAAACCGCCTGGGCAAAACGCTCGTCGGTCTTTAGATCTTGCTCGATTTGTCGCAAGATCTGTTGTTCGTCGTCTGAAAGTGGCACCTGACCTCCGAGGCTATTAATCGCTCAAGTATTTTTCCACGAAATCGTCAAAATCGCAATATTGCGTCAGATGTCACTTGGCCCCCACTTCGAGGAACCCGGCTTGCGTTTTTTGCCCAGTGAACTTACGGGCTTGATCGCCGAATCGCCGAACTTTTCGCGAATGTCGTCGATCGCCCGGGTCGTCGTGCTCCAGACGGCGTCAAGGTCGTTGGCCGTGCCTTCGCCCGCCGCGTCGTCGAACAGGCTCATTTGCAACTCGGGTTCGGAGAGATTTCGGGCACTCACACCCAACAACCGAACCCCGGCCGAGAGATCGATCTGCGCCAAAAGCGGCTCGAGCAGGTGGACCATCGCCTGCGCGGTGCTCACCGGTGACTCGACGGAGACCGAACGGGTGATCAACTTGAAATCGGCGAATTTCACCTTGAGCGAGATGGTCCGCGCCCCGACGCCTGATTGCCGACAGCGGGCGGCGACTGCATCGGCGAGCCGCACGACCTGGTCGTGCGCCGTTTCGAGATCTTTGATGTCTTTGGAGAAAGTTTCTTCGTGACCGATCGACTTGGCGTCGCGATCGGGCTCGACTTCGCGGTCGTCGCGAGCATGGGCGAGTTCGTGCAGATGCCGCCCGAGCGCCTCACCCAGCACATTGACCAGAACACGCTCGTCGAACCGCGCCAAGTCGCCCACTGTCTTGATGCTCAACGCCGAAAGTTTCTCGAGCGTCACGGGGCCGACGCCCCAAAGCGACTCGACCGGCAACGGATGCAAAAACTCGAGTTCGTGGTTAGGTTCGACCTCGAAGACCCCGTGCCCGGGCTTGACCCCGTCACGACTCGCCTTGGGCTTCGCCTCGACCGAGGCGAGTTTGGCCAAAAACTTGTTCGGCGCCACGCCCACGCTGCACGCAAGGTTCGTCGCTTGTTTGACCCGTCGACGAACCTCGTGACCCGTGGCTACACCGTCGCCGAACAACCGCAGTGCTCCCGTTACATCCAGAAATGCCTCGTCCAGAGACAGTCCCTCGACCAAAGGGGTGATGGTGCGGAACACCTCGAAGACTTCGTGGCTGACCTGCGAATAAAGGTCGTGGTCGCCGGGCAAAAAAACGGCGTGCGGACAAAGTCGCTTCGCGCGAACCGAGGGCATCGCCGAGAACACACCGAAACGGCGCGCCTCATAAGAAGCGGCAGCCACCACCCCGCGGGCACCATCGCCACCCACGACCACGGGTTTGCCGACCAATTCGGGATTTCTGCGCAGTTCGACCGCCACAAAGAACATGTCCATGTCGACGTGCAAAATCGTTTTGTGTTTTGCCGCGACCGAATTGCTCATCGAGCAAACGCTAGTCGTGACATGTTTGGGCAAAGTCGACGCTTCTAGGATGTGGCGAGTGAATGAACAGCGGCCCCTCTCGGCACTCCCCTCAGTCTTGGCGCGCGCAATCGCGTTCGGCTCGGTGTTGGTCGCGGGGCTCGCGGGTGCGCTGATCGGCTTCACCCTCGTCGACCTGCAATGCGAGGGTGCGTGCGACGTGCCAAACGCGATTGGCCTGGTAATCGGCGCCGGCACGGGCGCCTTGGGCATGGGCGTGGTTGCGGTGTTGGTCTTGCGGGCCGTGGGTGAATGGAAAGAACTCGAAGACAAACAATGAAAGAAAAAGTTGACGTTCGATTCGCCGCACAACTTTTGCAGACCTGCGTCGAACTCGCCCATGTCGGCGGTGACAGGGCGCTGGCCGGTCGGCGTGCGGGCTTGAGGCAGGTCGAGACTAAAACCACCAGCACCGACATGGTCACCGAATTCGACAAAGCCACCGAGAAGTACATCGTCGGCGAGATACGCGCCCGTCGACCCGACGATTCGATAATCGGCGAAGAAGGCGGCGATCACCGCGGGTCGAGCGAATTCACTTGGTGCATCGATCCGATCGATGGCACCACGAATTTTCTGTACGCGCTGCCCGGGTGGAGCGTGTCGATCGGCGTCAGCGACAAGATCGGGCCCCTGGTCGGTGTCGTATATATACCCGCGCTGGGCGAGACATTCACGGCGATCAGGGGCCAAGGTGCAAAATTGAACGACGAAACGATCAATTGCAACACCACCAACGTGATCGGCCAGGCGTTGGTCTGCACGGGTTTCAGTTACTCGCCCAAACAACGCACCGTTCAATCGGCGCGCGTCGCCAAATTCATTCACCAGATTCGCGACATTCGCCGACTTGGCGCGGCCAGTATCGACATTTGTTTCGTCGCCTGCGGCCGGATCGACGCGTATTTCGAGGAGAACCTGCACCAATGGGACATCGCCGCCGCCGAACTGATCGCGATCGAGTCGGGTGCCCGCACGGGCGACTTTCGCGGCGGCGCCTCGACCCCGAGAGAGATCTTGATTTCGTGCCCCGCGATTTTCGACGATTTAAGCCGGCTGATCACGACCAGTTCGCACAACTCAAACGGTTCGGGCGACTGAAGCATGGGTGCGGTCGTCTCAATCGATGCGGGCACGACCGGCGTTCGTAGCCGCGCGGTCTTTGCCACGGGCCCCTCGGAGATCAGCAGTTATCGCGAATTCACCCAGTACTTTCCGCAACCTGGCTGGGTCGAACACGACCCCGAAGAAATTTGGAGTTCGGTGGTCGCAACCCTGAACGATGTCGTCGACCAGTTGAAAGAACCAATCGCCGCCATCGGCATCACCAACCAGCGCGAAACCGTCGTCGCCTGGAGTCGCAAAACAGGCAAGCCGTACGGCTCGGCGATCGTCTGGCAAGATCGCAGGACCGCCGATCGGTGCGCGCAGCTCGCTTCGCATCTCGATCTGGTGCGCGACAAAACGGGGTTGGTACTCGACCCATATTTTTCGGCGACGAAGTTCGAGTGGCTGTTGAAGAATCGCGGCATAAAAATCGACGACGACCTGTGCCTCGGCACCGTCGATTCATGGTTGATCTTCAAACTCACAGCCGGCGCATCTTTCGTCACCGACCCGACCAACGCCAGCCGCACCTCGTTGTTCGACATCAACACGTTCGACTGGAGCGACGAACTGTGCGCGATTTTCGACGTGCCGAAAAAAAATCTGCCGGCCGTGCGACCGTCGAGTTCGCGCATGGGATCGACGGTCGCGGTCGGAAACCTCAAATCAGGAATACCGATTTCCGGCGTCGCCGGCGACCAACAAGCCGCGTTGTTCGGCCAGGCCTGTTTCGCAACAGGCGCGACAAAAAATACATACGGCACGGGAAGTTTCGTGCTGATGAACGTCGGCGAGAAATGTCCGAAGCCAAAAACAGGCATCTTGACGACGGTCGCGTGGCAACTCGAATCGCAACCCGCCGTCTATGCGCTCGAAGGCGCGATCTTCGTCACGGGCGCGGCCATTCAGTGGTTGCGCGACGGATTGAACATCATCGACAACGCCAGCGAAATCGGTCCGCTGGCCCAAACTGTCGCCGATTCGGGTGGGGTCGTCGTCGTGCCCGCGTTCACGGGTTTGGGCAGCCCGTGGTGGGACCCATACGCACGCGGCGCAATTTTCGGCATAACTCGCGGCACGACCCGCGCCCATCTCGCGCGCGCGACGCTCGAGTCGATCGTCTTTCAAACTCGCGATGTTGTCGAATCGATGAGCGCGGCATCGGGCGTAAAAATCAAGGACCTGCGGGTCGACGGCGGTGCAGCCGTGGTCGACTTCATGATGCAGATGCAGGCCGACAACCTAGGTGTCAGCGTGTATCGACCCCGTCAACTCGAAACCACGGCGATGGGCGCGGCATACCTCGCGGGTTTGGCCGAAAAAGTTTGGGCGTCGACCGCAGAAATCGCCGACGCGTGGCAACTCGACAAAAAATTCGAGCCGCAAACGGCCCAACCCGGCTACGAGGCTTGGCAGGTCGCCGTGAAGCGATCCATGAATTGGATCAACTAAACGCCTGCCGACAATAGCGCCGCGCCGATCGCGCCCGCATGCTCACCCAACTGGGCCACGCGCAAATCCGGATGCTCGCGGTTTTCCGGGGCGTATAAAAGTTCTTTGAACCATTTTTTGACGAACGGCATCACCGAATCTGCGGCCTCGGCCAAACCGCCACCGATCACGATCACATTCGGGTCGGTGATGTTGGTCAGGTTGACAAGACCAATCGCTACCCACCTGCCGAAAGTATCGAGATAGCCGAGCGCTTTTTCGTCGCCGGCAACCGCGCGCGCGATGACTTCTTCGCCCCGCTCACCGCCGGCGATCGTCGCCAAACCCGAGCCCGACGCGTATCGCTCCCAACACCCGCGCTGTCCGCACGGGCAAAGCAAGCCTTGCGACTCCACGACCATGTGCCCGATCTCGCCGGCAAAGCCGTGGCTTCCGCGCTGAAGTTTCGAACCCGAGACGAAACCGCCGCCGATTCCCGTGCCGAGCGTGACCATCCACATGTCGGTCGCTCCCCTACCTGCGCCGAATTGCCATTCGGCGTGGGCGGCACAAGTCGCGTCGTTCTCGACATCGATTTCATGGCCCAATTCTTTTTCAAGTTGTGTTCGCAGGTCGAGTTCGATCGCCCCCGTGAGGTTCGGCGACTCGCGCACGACACCTCGGGGCGTGATCAAGCCCGGCACGCCGATGCCCAGTGTTTTGTATTCGCCGAGTTCGCGCGCAATTTCAGCCAGCGTCGAGACAAGGTCATCGGCATGCGGGGTCGGTCGTCGAACCGAATTGACGATCTTCCCGCCTTCGAACAGAACACCGAGGCACTTTGTTCCGCCGACATCGATGCCGGCCATCGCGGTCACGACTCGCAGCGCACCTTAAGTTCTTTCAGGGTGTGCAAAATGCGACCTTCGGCTCGTCGCTTGATAAACCCTGGGAGCGGAACTATCAGCTCAACGGATAATGCATATGTAACGTTCGTCTTCTCGCCGACCTGCTCGAATTTGTAAGACCCGTCGATCGTGCGCATGATGTCGCCTTGGGCTAGATGCCAAGAAATAGATTTGGGCGCTTGTGAATAGTCGTATTTGAGCGTGTAGTGCGTGCTTCGACCGAGCGCCGAGGCCCGATATTCGACCAATAACGGGCGATTCTGCGAGTCGCGTTCGCGCACCACCGCCTCTTTGACGTCGGGCGCCCACTCGGGATACCGCTCGACATCCATCGCCACCGCGAAACATTTGTCGGCGGGGGCGGAGATTATTTCTGTCTCGGACGCCGAATCAACCACACATCTATTTAAGCACGAACCATCAGACCTTCAGGATTCGACCCAGGTCGCGGGCCAGATGGTCGTAATTGAACAGTTTTTCGGCGCGTTCGCGCGAGGCCGTCGCCATTTTGAGGCGCGACTGCGGATCAGACAAGATTCGGCGCAACGCGTCGATCACCTCGCCGACGCGGTTCGGATTCTCGACGATCAATCCGGTCGAGCCGTGCTCGACGGCATCGGTCGCTCCGCCACTTCGACCCGCGATTTGCGGCACGCCGCAGGCGGCCGACTCGGCGAAAACTATGCCGAAGCCCTCTTGTTCGAGACCACCCCACCGCGAACGACACAACATCGCCGTAACGTCTGCGCAACCGAACAATCGCGGCAGGTCGGTGTCGGCGATTCGCCCGAGAAACACGACGGGCGCCCGCAGTTCTCGCGTGATGCGTTCGAGTCGAGCCCTGTCGCGACCATCGCCGGCGACGACGAGCCGAAGTTTCGGAAACTCGCCGACAAGGTGCGCGACCGCCCTGATCAAAACATCGAAACCCTTGCGCGGCACAAGCCGACTTACGCCGACGACAAGGTCTGCATCTGCGTCGACGGCGAAGTATTTTCGGGCGTCGATTCGCTCGGCGTGCGAGAACACCTTGAACCGTTCGACGTCTACACCGGGCGTAATCACATGCATATTGTCGATCGACCCCGCAACCCGTATCGCCTCGGCCGCCGGATAATTGCCCGAGGCAATCACCAACTCGGCCTTGCGCACAACACCCGCAAGAACTCGCGAGACGATCGGCAATCGCCCGGGCACGGCGACCTCGGCCCCGTGCAACACGACGGCATAAGGCAGTTTGAGCCGGGCGCCGACGAGCCCCAACGGCAGAGCCGGATCGAGCACCACGAAGTCGGCCCCGATCTCGCTGGCCATCTTGTTGATGCGACGGGTCATGATCGGGTGCGGCAACAACACTGGTTCGCGGGTGCGCCGAATCTCGAACTTTTGCGCGGCGTCGAACTCTTGGCTGCCCGCGTATGGGCTCGTCAACACGGCGAAACTTTCGGCGGGAAGCCTGCGCCACCATTCGTAGAGCAGATTCTGGATGCCCCCGACCTTCGGTGGAAAGTCGTTGGTCACCAACAGGTGTTTCATCGTGCAATCAGATTATGTCGGGCGAACTGCCAGGCGAACTG